>Ga0307492_10000014_pt1 | contig 200798 bp, 182 predicted proteins | sample SI3LmetaG_FD_202365 | JGI IMG/M metagenome (GOLD analysis project Ga0307492, IMG submission 202365) | Sea-ice brine microbial communities from Beaufort Sea near Barrow, Alaska, United States - SI3L | ecosystem: Environmental > Aquatic > Marine > Coastal | place: USA: Alaska | collected... | reverse complement strand
CAGGTAATAGGTCCGGATAGTCGTGTGATCGTACTGCAATATGATCTGTTTGCTTGCACCCCAATATTGCTTTCACTAGGGATGTTACTAGCGCAACATTATGGTGATAATGAGAGAACTTCTCACCTACTGAGTCAACTTATAAGAATACCACCATTATGGGCAGTGGCCATTGGTATTACTTTGAATTTTAGTGGTATTGAACAACCTGAAATTTTAGATTCGGTCCTTTCATTATTAGCCGCTGGCGTTGTCCCATTAATGCTAATTGTGTTGGGCATGAGTATTCGTTGGCAGAGTTTACGTTTGCAATTTATGAACTTATTATTACCAGTTGTTATAATCTCACTGATTTTAGTACCTTTTAGCCTATTTGGCCTCAGTCATTTGATTGGTATAAATTCCTACTTAATTACTCCAGTGGTGTTAATTTCTGCCATGCCATCCATGGTCTTTGGTATTGTTATTTGTGAGCGTTATGGTATGGATGGGGAGCTGTATGCTGCAGCAGTAACCCTAACAACTATCTGTAGTTTAGTGACATTGCCTTTATGGTTTCAGTGGTTATCTGTTAATTGATTTGACCAGCTAAATCCTGCCTCGGCGATGGCTGTTTTTAGAATAGCCATCGCGAGTATTATCTGGTCAGTATCACCCCGCAAACTCAGTTCTATATGCGGTTGTTTACTAAAGTGGGGTAAACTAGATAAGCGTAATTTAGGATAAAGCTGACTCACTTCTTGCATCGCGTCTAGAATTTCTGATTCACGACCGTTGATCACATAAATGATTTGTTCATCTTCTGGCACCGTATTTTTTAAATCGGGATAATGTGTATCCAAAATCCACTCTATCATTGGCCATGACATTTCAGGAAAACCAGGCATAAAATGATGATCCTTAAATGAAAATCCTGGTACACGATTAATGCTGTTGGGAATAATACGACTACCACTGGGAATTTCGGCCATCAAAATACGATTAGGATAAGCAGATTCACCAAATTGTTGTTCAATGGCTGAAACGGCTTCAGGATGGCGTACTAAACTGACATTAGCCACATGAGCAACAGATTGACGAGTACGGTCATCAGGCGTGGCTCCGATGCCACCAAAACTAAATACTAAGTCATTGCTGGCTAAACTAAAGTCTAAAAAGCGCTGTAACTGCTGGGGATCATCCCCCACAATAATGGTCCAACTTAGCTCCAGCCCACGTTTAGCTAGAGCTGATTGTAAATGCTTAAAGTGACGATCTTGTCGTTTACCTGACAGTATTTCATCACCAATAATTAATGCACCAATATTCATTTTAGTCATCTCTTTTTGATTTATGGTTACTCGGGTTGATTTCTCATAAAGTCGGCAGTTTGAAAAAAAGAACTCATCAACTGTTGAGCAAATAATTCTTCTAATCCTATCATTTTTAGAGCCTGTGCCATGCAATATAACCATTGATCACGCTCTTCAATACCAATAGAGAAGGGCATATGTCTTGATCTTAATCGAGGATGGCCATAAATATCGACATACAATGGCGGTCCACCCAGCCAACCGGTAAGAAACAGATATAACTTTTCTTCGCTTGCCTGAATATTTTGTGGATGCATTGCGCGGATCCGTTGGGTTTCCGGTGTATCAGACATGATCTGATAAAAAGTTTGGCATAGCTTGCGAACAGCAGTTTCGCCACCGATACGCTCATAATGGGTTTTAAGTTCGGACATTATCTGACTCTTACAAAAATATTACAGCTAGTTTAGCCTTGTTTGATTGACCGATAAAGAGGCTTAAGCTTGCGACATACTCCGCAGACAAGGATAATTGGAGAATCTTAATATAAATAACAACAGGAAAATCTTATGAGCGAAAGAATTATTATGCGTACTGGTGAATGTTTAGTTGCCGGTGGACCACCATTCACAGCTGCAGAGCCAGAAGTTATCATTGGTGAATTTGACGGCCCATTTGGTACTGCATTTGCTAATTTATTAGGTGACCAAGTGCAAGGTCATTCACGCGTATTAGCATTAATGAACACCGATATGATGGTGAGACCTGCGACCTTAATGGTCAGTAAAGTCACAGTTAAGAAAACAGCCTATACGTCAATCCTAATGGGTACTGTTCAAGGCGCTATTGCAAATGGCGTATTAGATGCCGTTCGTAATGGCACTATACCTAAAGAAAAAGCGAATGATTTAGGTATTATCGTTTCTGTATGGTTGAGCCCAGGTGTTGAGAACGTTGAAGATTTAGATCATGAAGCTTTATTTAATATTCACCGTGAAGCAACACGCCGTGCCATTGAAAAAGCGATGAACAATGAGCCAAGCATTGATTTCTTATTAGAAAATCAAGACAAATTAGTTCATAAGTATTATCAAAAAGGTTTAGATTCTAAAAAGAAATAATTAGACTTTTAATCAAGAAATCAATGGTCTATCCGATATATTGGATAGACCGTTTTTTTTAGCAATAACACTATAATAAAATGAACAAACCAGCAGAAGCGAATATGGACTTTTATTCCATCGATAAATTAATGCATGAAACACGTCAATTAGCGGCTAAGTACCGCAAAGCGACCGGAAGTACTTTGCCTGTTACCGGCGAAATATCACGCTTTGATGTAGCAAAAGCATTAGATTTACAACTTATTGAAGATATGACGCTAGGTTACGATGCCATTGGTCGTGGCGAGCGTAAGGATCTACGGATCCTAATTAAGGGACGAGTTATTTTCGAAGACAGCCGCTCAAGCCCTCGTATTGGTCAAATCAAATCAGATGGTCGCTGGGACAGAGTTGTCATGGTGTTATTTGATGATGATTATTTACCTGTTGAAATGCATGAAGCTAGCAGCGATGATATCGAAGCAGCCTTAAACACCAAAGCAGACAGCGCAAATAAAAGAAGAGGCGCAATGTCAGTGGTTCAGTTCAAAATAATCGGTCGACTCGTTTGGTCACGCGAAGAGGGCCTGTCATCAGAAGTGTGGGATAATCAACTCAGCTGAGGCCAATATAGTTCAATTGCTGAAACAAGCTCATGATGAACTTGAAAAACAGATCGAAACAGGTAAAAACCAGTTGAAATTTAACAAGAAAGCCCTTGAAAAGCTTATAAAAGAACAAAGTTAAATTATCTCAGCAATGCCGCAATCTAATATCCCTGAATAAGATCAAGCCAAAAAGGGCATTAGCTAGTTTATTTGTTGCCAAGGCTTATCCTGAGTTAAAAACCAATCAATTATTTCAACATCTACAAACCTGTATCACTGGGCTTAAAAAGTGCGACCAAAGAACGTCGCGAATTTTATAATAAAAGTGTTAGTGTTAATAATGTAGCCAGTGAAAAAGTAGCGAGTGTTTTTATCGCAACAATGTTTAATTTTCATACGCAGCCTCTATTAGAATTGACTGGCAAACAGAAAACAGACGTTAATTTGGTCAATTGTTCAATTAAGGTCGCTTGATTAAAAAATACAGCTACCACAGTAATCTGCGTTATAGGTATATGTTGAACTTAAAGACTAAATACTATTAATGGCAGGGCTTATCATCGTACCACTTGGAACGGGTTAAAACAGTTGGCTGGTATTGTTATAATGTGGAAAAATACTACAAGCCAATCAGACTAATAGCAAATAAATCAGCCGTTGTCGGCTCGTTAAATAATAAACTAACGATGAATTTTTTAATTAGATGATGAAACAGGACAACGTCATCGTCACCAATAAACGACAATTTTCTGCTATAGCAACATGGCATAGTGAATAATTGATTTAAGTGGCGAACCATGCAAGATTTACTAGGATTTTTTATGTTAGGTAACCTTTTGGTATGGGCAATAAATATTAGGATGGACATATAAATGTCACAAAAAATGCAACATGTATTTGATGATGGCGGTTTATTATCACAGCAAATTGAAGACTATGCACCGCGCCAACAGCAACTCGAAATGGCAGAGAAAATTGAAGCGACCTTAAATGAAACGACGATATTGGTTGCTGAAGCAGGTACTGGAACAGGTAAAACCTATGCCTATTTAGCACCAGCGATTTTATCAGGCCAAAAAGTATTTATATCTACTGGTACTAAAAATCTTCAAGATCAGTTGTATAGTAGAGATTTGCCTACACTTAGAAAAGCTCTAGCCGTGCCTTTTCAAGCCGCATTATTAAAAGGCCGAAGTAATTATCTTTGTCACTATCGATTAGAAATGGCACAAGGTGATCCCTTACAAAAACGACATTATGCCCTGCTGCATGACTTAACCGTTTGGGCAGGGAAAACAAAAAGTGGTGATTTAAGTGAAAGTAACTTGTTGGAAGATAATTCGACCTTATGGCCAAAAGTAACCTCTACTATAGATAATTGTTTAGGCCAAGAATGCCCTAGTTACTCTGATTGTTTTATCGCTGAGGCACGCCGAAAGGCACAAGAAGCTGATATTGTGGTGATTAATCATCATTTATTGATGTCAGATATGGCATTAAAGGCATCGGGCCAAGGTGAGATCTTACCAAGTGCAGATGCTTATATAATTGATGAAGCTCACCAGCTACCAGAAATTGCAACACAGTTCCTTGGTAATCGTATTAGTAGTCATCAAATTCAAGAGATATGTCGAGATAGTATAAGAGAAATGGAGCAAGATGCTAAAGACATGGCCGGGATCCGAGATTATGCAGATAAGCTTGATGCCTCCTTGCATGGTTTTAAAATAAGTATTGGTGATACTGAAAACCGCGCTCCTTGGCTTACAGTGTTAGAAAAATTTGGTGTTAAAAATAAATTAACGGCACTCGTTGAAAGCTTAGAGGATCTAGCTCAGCAGCTTGAATTAGCTGCGGAGCGGGGTAAGGGATTAGAACAATGTCATAGTCGTTGTATCGAACTAATGACCACTTTGAGCTTGTTTGAACAACAACATCAAGATGATAATATGATTTTATGGGCTGATGTTCGCACCTCTGGGATTGTATTACATGCAACACCACGAGATGTCAGCCAATACTTTCAAAAATGGATTGATGATAAACCGACGGCATGGGTATTCACATCTGCAACATTAACGGTCGCAGGTAAGTTTAATAACTTTAGTCAACAATTAGGTATTGACGATGCCGAAACAATTATTTGGCCCAGTCCATTTGATTATGCACGTCAAAGTTTATTGTATATGCCTCATATCCCTGTTGAACCTAGTCATGATGATTACACCAGGCATATTATTGATTTATCAAAACAGTTGATAACACTTAGTGAAGGTCGCACGTTTATTCTGTTTACTAGTTACCGTGCTATGAATATCGTTGCAGAAGCTTTAAAAACAATCGAATATCCACTGATGGTGCAGGGTAGTGCCGCTAAATCGGTCCTATTAGATGAGTTTCGCAGCCACGGTAATGCGGTGTTATTAGGTACTAACAGTTTTTGGGAAGGGGTGGATGTTCGTGGTGAAGCCTTATCGTGCGTTATCATCGACAAAATTCCCTTTGCCTCACCTGGTGACCCAATTTTGCAAGCACGGATCGATGCTTTGCGAGAACGAGGAGGTAACCCTTTTTCTGCTATTCAAATACCTGCTGCTGTTATCCAACTCAAACAAGGCATCGGTCGACTGATAAGAGATCCCAAAGACTTTGGAGTGTTAGTTTTATGTGATCCACGCTTTTTGACTAAGCCCTATGGCAAACTGTTTTTACGTAGCCTGCCAGCGATGCCCATTACTCAAAAAATGGAAGATGTTGCCGCCTTTTTTAAAGATAAGGTCTAATAATTTAAAGACTATCAAGATAAGCAAAGGCAACATTAAAGGCGGGTTCTTGAAACTGTTTTAAGCCAGTATCACTAAAATTCATTACAACACGACTATTTTTTACGATATCTTTTATTTTTGAGGGTGACAGTAGCGAGATCTCGATGCCATCAGCGAGTTGAAGTGCTGCTTCAAGCTTAAAACCGACTGATCCGCCGACAAATTTACCTCGAGTCATACGCTCACGAACAACCACGTGGTCTACCTGATAGTCCTCCATTAATTTCGCAAAATCAAACTGGAATTTGCGCAGCTGTTGATTATCAGTATCATCAGAGATTGTTAGTCTGTTAACACGAAATTCGTGTATGGCATATAAGCCATCTTTTAATGACACTAGACAAATAATGGCATCGCTGCCTTTTAATTCAACTCCACAGACTTTCATTTTTTAGCGTCTCACAAAATTTTAATAAGTAATATATATTACTCGATCTAGGCTTTATTTACCGAGCCCTTTCAAGATATTGATTAATATTAATGACTATGAGGTCTTATCTAAAAGTACTCACCTAACAATGAGTCCCTTGTGAATAGCTAACGACAATATTGTATAAAATAAGTATTTCAGCAACAAATTAATGCTGCCAATTAGATAAGACATCGATTTATTGCTTAATTAAGCGTGTGTTTGAATTATAATCATTACTTATTTCAGCCAAACGACAAATGACTACCTTATGAATATTCTTGCTTTAGATACCTGTACAGAGTCTTGCTCTGCTGCCTTGTTATACCAAGGTGTGTTATATGAGTGTGTTGAAATGACACAACGCGGTCACTCAGATCTTATTTTAGGCATGCTGGATAATGTGCTTTCTCAAGCAGGGATAAGGATCTCAAGTGTTGATACACTTGCCTTTGGTCGAGGTCCAGGTTCATTCACTGGTGTTCGAGTAGGTGTGGGTGTTGTCCAAGGAATTGCCTTTGCCAGAGATATTCCAGTGATCCCTATTTCATCACTTGCGGCTGTTGCTCAAGGGGCGGCAGATGAATTAAATATTGATCACATAGCAGTCGCAATGGACGCACGAATGGGCGAAATTTATTGCGCTAGTTATCAACGTGAAAATGGTTTAGTTAGGCTTTTAGATCAAGAACGTGTTTGTCCACCAGAAGATTTTGCAGCTAATTCATCAGTTCAATGGGTTGGTATTGGCACTGGCTGGGCTGAATATGATGCGATATTACGAAACGGTTTTGTTGACCATCTTGATCAAGTCAGTGTTAGCCATTATCCGCACGCGGCCAATATTATCAAATTGGCACAAGTAGAAGCTGAGGCTGGTCGTGTATTTCCGGCAGATAAAGCCATGCCAGTCTATTTAAGAAATAATGTCGCTAAGAAAAAGGCCCAGCAATAATGGTGAAAAAACAAGATGTCATTTATGCCTCCGCTCTAGATGAAATTATTGATTTTCGGTTTGATGAGCGGGTGGTAGATGTATTTCCTGATATGATTCAGCGTTCAGTACCGGGTTATGCCACCATGATTTCAACCATAGGGATCTTAGCTGCCAGATATGCTCAAGCAGATAGTCATTGTTATGATTTAGGCTGTTCATTAGGGGCTGTATCGCTTTCCATGCGACAACGAATTACCCAGCCAAATTGTGACATTATTGCGATTGATAATTCGATAGCCATGATTGAACGTGGCCAACAACTATTAGCTAGTGATCAATCGTCTACTATACCGGTTACTATGATCTGTGCTGATCTGCATAATGTAAGCATTGAAAATGCCTCGGTAGTGGTCCTTAATTTCACCTTACAATTTATTGCTGTTGATCAACGATTAGACTTAATAAAACGGATCTATCAAGGTCTAAAACCCGGTGGTATTTTGATACTATCCGAAAAACTTGCTTTTGATGATTCGGCTAAACAAACGTTTCATATTGAGGCACATCAACATTTTAAAGCTGCCAATGGCTATAGTGCCTTAGAAATCAGCCAAAAAAGATCGGCGCTGGAAAAAGTATTGCTACCAGAAACGTTATCTAATCATCAGCAGCGGTTAGTATTAGCCGGTTTTGACTTCAGTGAACCATGGTTTCAATGTTTCAATTTTATTTCATTGGTAGCGATTAAATGAGTGTTTATCAATCTCTCTATCAAAAATTGGACGACATGGGCTTACAAAACTGGTCTGCAGCATTACGTCAGACTATACCTGCAAAGTTGTCTGAGAATGGTCATGGCAAGATGACAAGCTGGCAAGCCGCTTTGTCAGCATTAACAAATGTCACCGCTTCATCAATCAATATCAAAGATAAGGTTCAGATTGGCATAGCTGAAGATCTTCCTGACCAAGATCGTGCTGCTTTTATGGAAAATTTGAAAGTTTTTCATCCATGGCGAAAAGGTCCGTATAAGCTACTGGGCATTGACATCAATACCGAATGGCACTCTGATTGGAAATGGGAGCGTTTACTACCACATATTCAACCTTTGATCGGTAGAAAAGTACTCGATATTGGCGGCGGTAATGGTTATCACGGTTGGCGAATGTTAGGCGAAGGAGCTGAGCTAGTATTAGGTATCGATCCAACATTAGTATTTGTGATGCAATATCATGTAATGCAACGCTATGTAGGAGAAAGTAATCATTATGTATTGCCAATTGGTATTGAAGACTTACCAAAAGAATTAGCTTGTTTTGATACCGTATTTTCTATGGGCGTTTTATATCACCGCCGTTCGCCTCTCGACCATTTATATGAACTGCGTGCTTGTTTACGACCGGGAGGGGAGCTAGTGTTAGAAACACTTATCATCGAGGGTGAAGAGGGAATGTCACTGATGCCGGAAGGTCGTTATGCAAAAATGCGAAATGTATGGTTTTTCCCAAGCATTTCGACTATGGAACTTTGGTTACGTCGATGTGGCTTTAAAGACGTACGCTGTGTGGATATTAATACCACTACGATAGCAGAACAACGACCAACAGAATGGATGACGTTTGAATCTTTAGCTGACTTTCTAGACCCCCTGGACCATAGTAAAACGATTGAGGGCCATCCTGGGCCAGTCAGAGCCATATTTACTGCCATAGCACCCTAACAAAAATGCCACAGTATCAAAATTACACTGTGGCATTTATTTAAACGATTTTTAATAAATACTAGATATTGGTTTTACATTGAAAGCGTAGAGTCCAGGGCAATCCACTGGCCTTCATAATTCTTACAGGCATTTAAATTTTGATTTTCTGTTTTTGAATCATGTTTAGTTGTCACCTCATAGGCGATACACGGGCGTAGATTTAAGCTGTAATGTTCACCAATTTTGACATCAAAATGGGTTGTTGAATCTATGTTGTACCAAGAGTCTACAGCCCCTTTCATCAGTGATGATAAGATTTTTTGTGTTTTTGATAGATCCGTCGTTGTCATCGAAGTACCAGCATTACTCCCTGCTTCAACGCCGGCAAGTAATTCTAGTTTTGACTCTGCCGCTACCGCTACATTAATACTCAGTGATAACAAAGAACTTAATAATACTAAACCTAGTGATTTTTTCATTTTATCGCTCCGTTATGTGGTTAGTTGATGGAGGATATAATACAGGGTGCTATATTAAACAGCTAAGTCAAAGGTCCCATTTTCTCAGGAGTTTATTCCTGATATTTATGACAAACTGTCTCATTTAAAGTAAAAATATAATAAGTATGATTATTCTGTTTTCATTCGCTGTGCTAGATCTTCCCATAAGGAGAGGCGAGAAGCATTACCAACTCTTTTGCCTTCACCACGTGATTTAGCTAACCATAGCCCATTACCATTAAAGCTATAAACAGGTACTAAATCTGTTCGTAAGTTGGCTGGTTTAATTTCGCTATCAATATTATCTAATACTAAAGGCACCGATCGTTTATCTTTAAAATAAGTCACCACCATGTGAGCTTGACCAATTTCGATTGCTTTAACATAAGTAATACGAAGTTTATCCTCATTAACACCGAGCTGTTTTAGGGTAAAGTATTTAGCAATCGAATAATCTTCACAATCGCCTGCACCCACAGATAATGCCTCTAAGGGAGTAGCCCAATAATCTTCTTTACCCCATAAGGCTTGGTCATTAATAAACATAACATTTGTGTTAAAAAAATTATTAACGATATTTAACTTTTCATCATCTGATAAATTTTGAGATGCTGCAATAAGCGTTTGCCATGCTTCAACACGTTGACGAGCAAATTTATTATGTTTTTTTTCAATTTTTATAAGTAAGGCTTCGCTTATTTCACCTTTTGCAAGCAGCGAGCATGACAATAGTAAGCATAGTGTGGTCACAAAACACAATATAGTCTGATTCGATAGTCGCAGTCGATTTAATCGAAAAGTCATGTGAAACTACTTACCTACCTATTCCATAAACACCTGACTTTTTGACGTACTCAAAATCTTCATCTTTAATCACATTTTCTGCAATAACTTTAATATCTAATAAACTTGATACTTCTTGCATGATGTCTAATAGATCAGATTTATTCGTATTAGCGCCAATATCACAGGTTAAATCTCGAGCTAGACGAATATAATCAATATGTAGGTCTTTCAACAAATCAATGGCAATAATGTCAGATGAGTAACGCTTCAATATTGTGGCAGCGCCTAAGGATTTAATAAACAAATTAAAGTTAGCAAAAGCAGTGATGTTTTTTACAGCTGAATAAGCCGTCACACTGAAGACTAAGATCTGAGGACTGAGATCTGATTGCTCTATTCTCAGTTTTAACCACGCACCAAATGAAGCGGATGATATTGAACTCATCGATAAGTTGATGGTAACTGGAACGGACTGGTGAGTTGTCTCTAGTAAAGTAATAATTTTGTTAACAATACATTTGTCTAATTCTTCTTCTAAACCAAACTCTTGTGCCATCGAAAAGAAAGTACCAATAGATAATGTGTTGCCGACCGTATCTTTCACCAAAGTAAAGGCTTCTTCCATGACCTTAAGCGGTGAGTTAGCCTCATAATTATAAGCTTCTGAGATCAACTTTATTTCAGGCATATTATTCTCTATCACATTGGTAATCGTTGATTTCCAATCTAATTCACTCATCGAACTGATACTTTCTTGTTGAATGAAATAAGCGTTATGACCAATTTTTCTTGATTGTTCATAAGCCTCAATCATCGCCGGTGATAGTTTATTAAAATCACTACTACGTTCGAATCGAATGATGCCCATATGTACTAAATCATCAATATGATATTGCTGTCCTAGATCTGCAATAGCTAACTTAAGCGATTCAGCTAATTTGATTATTTGCTCTTTGTCCATTGTGGGGCAGAGCAGTGCAAACTCTGAGCCGTAAATACGATAAGCACTTGAACTTGGTGTTGACTGTTGTACATTTTCTAATAACTGAGCAAATTTAATTAATAACTGGTTAACAATATCATTACCATTATTTTTAGCAATACTGGCAAGATCATCAAATTTGATAAGGGCCGCATACCCCGATTGCCTCATCGACATTATTTCTTTTAAATTTACATAAAAGGTTGCTTGGTTGAGTAATTTAGTCAAAGGATCACGCTTTAAATTTTCACTTAATGAGGCGAGCTTGCTGTTAAGTCTTGCGATAATCTCACCTATTTTTAATGACATACTATTCATTGATTGGGCTACACTTTTCACTTCAAGTGTCCATGGCAAATTCTCAATGATGGTGAAATTACCTGCTGAGATATCATTAGCTTGTTTTTCTATGGCGCGAAGAGGTCGTAGGGTGAAACGGAGCGTTATTATCAAAAAACCAATAGCAATTAAGAAAATAATCAATGAATATTTAAGTGTTTCTTTACCTTGTTGATAAAGCTTTAAATAGGCATAACCAGGATTACTAGTGATAGTTAGCGTGCCACTAATATTCCAGCCAGAGCTAATCTCAGAGATGACACTGCTTGCTTTCATGGGTACCAGTGAGATCAGCCATGAAGGGACACCCTCAATTTTATCTGACCCGTTAAGAATGACTAAGGTATTATCATCAACGTCAACTAAGGTCATCTTTTTGTAATAGCCCATATCAAAAATGGCATTCATCATCGTGCGTATGATCGGATCTTTATCATTGGACATATATGGGCTTAACGACAACCCTAAAGAAGTGGCTGTATCTTGCACATGTATCTCTGATTGCACTTCCAAATAACTTTTTATATTGCTCATACTCAATACAAAAGTGGTTGAAAATAAAATGAAAAATATAAGGCTAATTAAAATTAATAATTGTTTAGACAGTGACATAGTCGTTACCTAAGTTGAATTGAATGCACATGATTTTGAGATTGTGGATTAAAAATAATGTGTTTTGTACAGTAAAAATATTACTTAATTTGCTTTGAGAGTTATTTGGGCATTTTCTAATAATTGAACCAGACTTGTTTCCCCCCCCATAAAAGCCATCATAAAATCTTGGCCCGTAAGTGGTTGTTTTGGATCTATATCTAGTTTTAGTTGTTTTGGAATGTGGGAAAATTTAATCATTTCATCGATTAATGGTGTAAATACCGGGCCCCAATTACTGGCTGATAACATTTTTAATTGCTGCAATTGAGCAATACTTTCTTCAACCAACTGCTTATTTGTCTTACCTGATTTATCACTTACTAGACTGCGTATTTTTTCAATGATGCCATCGTTTTTGTAAACTAGCGATAGTTTATTTAAGCTTGATTTTATGGCTTGATTGAGAAGGGCATCGGGTAGCTTAGTTTGTTTTGTTGTAAGCTCTTTCAGCCAGGCAACATTACCAATGTTCAGCTCTCCGTCAAAAACAAAATTGTCTTCAACTGTTTGAATAAATGACAGATTGAGTAAGTTTTTATTAACATCATGTTGATAAGAGAATTGTGTTGAAAAGGAGATTGTCTGTCCAAACACAGCCACTAAAGCTTCTAAGTCGCTATTATTGGGGACACTACTTTTGTTGAAATCAATGGCACCATTTTCAATATCAACATTAATCTCTGTCGGTAAAGCCTGGTTTTTATTGTTTAAGTCTTGCCAACTGAAGCCTTTTATTTGTACTTTACCAAGGCGAATATCTGGTTCTTGATCCTGACCTAAAATTACAAAATCATTAATTTCTACAGATTGTGAAATAGGAGAAGCGTCTACAGAGGAATAACTGAGCTCCGCACCTTGTTCTTTTGTATCATCCATTAGAGTTTTCATTATTGCGTTTGCTTTTGAATCAGCCTTAGTATCAACATATAAATACGTGCCACCTAATACCACTACGAGTATTGCTGCAAGAGCGAATAGAGTACTGCTTCCTTTCATTTTAGTATGATTGTGATTCAACGATTAAACTCCCTATAAAAAATCTATTTCGAATAATACTATTATTTAGCATGCAAATGCTATAGCTGTGATGAGATACAAGGCAAAACTAGATAGGGTTTTACTGTATAATCACTTAATTATTTGCTGCACTATAATATTAGCTATCTGTCGCTAGTTTCAACAGCGCTGATCGGCATGAGTATTTTCATTACTATTCAAGCACTTTTAATCATTAAGCATCAACTAAACATCACTATATAAATTCAAACTATAACAAGGAACATAAAATGCTGTTATCAGCGAAACAAGATTGGCTGGGTAATATTCGGGGTGATATTCTCGCCGGAATTGTTGTTGCCATTGCACTTGTACCAGAAGCCATTGCATTTTCTATCATTGCTGGTGTTGATCCAAAAGTAGGTCTTTATGCATCATTTGCTATAGCCGTTATTATTGCGATAGTGGGTGGACGAGCAGGCATGATTTCAGCTGCTACTGCTGCTACGGCATTATTAATGGTCACATTGGTTAAGGATTTTGGCCTGCAATATTTATTAGTGGCCACCATACTCGCTGGTATTTTACAAATTGTGGCGGGTTACCTTAATCTTCATAAATTTATGAGTTTTGTTTCTAAATCAGTAATGACCGGCTTCCTGAATGCATTAGCCATTCTTATTTTTATGGCTCAGTTACCTGAGTTGCTTAATGTGACATGGCATGTTTATGCTCTGACTGTTGGGGGTTTAGGTATTATCTACCTTTTTCCATACGTGCCAGTAGTGGGGAAGATATTACCGTCACCGCTTATTAATATTGTTGCATTGACGTTGTTTGTTTATTTTATGGGAATAGATGTGCGTACCATTGGTGATATGGGAGATTTACCAGATACTTTACCCATTTTTTTATGGCCAGACGTCCCCTTGAACTTAGAAACTTTAAAAATCGTTTTACCTTACTCGTTATCCATTGCTGTTGTAGGATTGTTAGAGTCATTGATGACAGCCAATGTCATTGATGAACTAACGGATACTCAAAGTGATAAAAAACGTGAATGTAAGGGCCAAGGTATCGCCAATATTGGTTCTGGTTTGATTGGCGGTATGGCTGGCTGTGCAATGATTGGTCAATCGATTATTAATGTGAAATCAGGAGGCCGCGGTCGTCTTTCAGCGATGACTGCAGGCATCGTCTTGTTGATCATGGTGGTATTTTTAAGTGATATTTTGAAAATAGTGCCTATGGCCGCATTGGTGGCAGTCATGATTATGGTCTCTATTGGTACCTTTAATTGGGCTTCACTAAAAGAATTAAAAACCAATCCTAAAAGTGCCTCGGCAGTAATGTTATCGACGGTGATAGTGGTGGTGTGGACACATAATTTAGCTTTTGGAGTCTTTACCGGTATTTTAATCGGATCGTTATTTTTGGCACAGCGTTTAAGCCAATTTTTGTATATTGAATCTAATTATGATGAGGCGACAGATCTACGCAGCTATGATGTAGTTGGACAAATATTTTTTAATTCATCTGATAAGTTTATTAGCCTATTCGATTACAAAGAAGCTATAGATAAAGTAGTGATTGATGTGCATCGTGCTCATTTTTGGGATATAACCGCAGTGGCTGCTTTAGATAAAGTTGTTATAAAATTACGTCGTGAAGGTACTGATGTCAGTATCATCGGCCTGAATGAAGCGAGCGAAACTTTATTAGATAAGTTTGCTGTTCATGACAAGCCAGAAGAAATTGAAAAAATTATGGGAGGACATTAACAATGACTGTACTAGATAAAACCTTCATTCTGGCCTGTATTGATGATTCAGAGATGAGTGATTCAGTAATTGAATATGCTATTTGGCTAGCCAAAAACAGCCAACTTCCAATAAAATTTCTTCATACCATTGAACACACGCATCATAGCGAACATATACATCATGAAGGTACTATTACACCTAATATGACCGAAAAATTGCTGAATGAACTATCTGATGAAGAGAGAATAGAAAGTAAACGTTTGATTGCTGATGGCAAAACTATTTTAAATAAGGCCACTGAAAAAGCAAAACAAGCTGGGTTGACTGATACTATTGCTAAACAGCGCCACGGTACATTGTCAGAAGCCTTACAAGATCTTGAGGTAGAAATAGAGATTATGGTGTTAGGGCTTAAAGGTGAAGAACGTCAAAGTGATACAAAAGGGTTAAGTTCTCAGCTAGAACAAGCCATTAGAGTAATTAATAAACCAGTGTTGGTTGTTAAAAAATCTTTCGCAATACCACGTAATTTATTACTGGCTTATAACGGCAGCCCAACCTCTAAAAAAGCGATAGAAATAATTAATAAGGATATGTTTTCTACCCAACTACTTAATATACATATTATGAATGTTGACAAGAATCTTGATACTGCTAAACGTCTGGCTAATGAGGTTGAAACAGCTTTATTACCACTCAAATGTGCATTAAAGACAGAGGCAATGACGGGAGATCCCGTACAAGTATTTACTGAATATCAACAACAACATAATATTGATTTGACCCTGATGGGCTCATTCAGTCATGGCAAAATACATGGCTTTATGTTCGGTAGTTTTACCACTCAAATGTTACGAAATGGTTCAAGTAACTTTTTATTATTACGGTAATTATCATTGGTAATTGTTTATAAAAAACAGCTGATTGTTTTGTAATCAGCCGTTTTTTTATCGAAAGATACTGGCTTTAAACTTTCAGCATAATGACCATTGTTTTTCGAGTCTTTTAGCTGAAATTGGATAGGCTGTTTTGATTCCTTGAGCAAATAAGGAAATACGATATTCTTCTAACATCCAACGGTAGAGCACAAACTCTGCAGTGGTTCGTTGATTTACATTATTGAGATAATGTTGCCAATGAGGGGCAATATCACTCATCCATTGTTTATCACGCATAGGATCACTCAACAGTTTATCTAAGCGCTGACCTATCGCTTGAAAATAGGCAGGTAGACGTTTTAAGGCATCATCATTAGTGTTATGCACAAAACCTTGATAAAGCAGATGGTTAAGTTGTTCACGTATATCGTTGACTGCTTTAATCGCTGTTAATGGCATCTTTGCTGACAAACGTTTGGCAATAACATGGTATTCAGCTAGAGGTTTGGCAACCTGTTGAGCAAGTTCTGTTGCAATATTAATCAGATCACTTGTTTTATCTTTAAGACGCTGTTCAAATACTTGTTGGCTCTCAATATCAGATTGTTTCATTAAAAAACATCGATCAAAAGCGATGTGAATCAAATCTGTTTTCAGCTGTTCAGATGGGCTTTTGTTAATGTCACTCTCTATGTTGGCAAAAGGTGCAGCGGGAACATTGACATAATGCAGACCCATTTGTTTGATGTTTGGCAGATGTTTACGAAGGTATTTAATCGCATCAGCTTGTGCCAACATAAATAATCGGCGTAAGCCTTTTTTAGTTTGCATCTGTGCTTGAGCAAGTGTGTCCATCAGCGTTAAATCAACACTGTCACCTTTATCTACTAAAGCAGGGTAGGCCGTCATTTCTAAACCATTTTGCTGCAAGGTGATTTGTTGCGGTAAATCACCAAATGACCAACTTTTTAAGTTTTGTTGCTCATAGTCACTATCCGGTATTTGGCGGAAACTGGCGGCGGCTTGTTTTGCCCATGTTTGTTTAAGTGCTTCTAGGTCACGGCTTTCAGCGAGTAACTTGCCTTGTTCATCTATTAAGCGGAAATTCATTTGTAAATAAAGTGGCAAGTCAGCGCTATTCCAGTCTGACAGGGCAATGTTTATACCTGTTAGTTTGCGTAGTTGTTCGCTTAATGCGGGCAATAAAGCACCTGATTCTGGTGTCATATTGCGTATACAATCATCAACATATTTTGGTACTGGGATAAAATGACGTCTTTGTGTTTTAGGCAGACTTTTAAGCAAAAACATAAGCTTGTCTCGCAATAAGCCTGGCACAAGCCATTCATAACGATTAGGATTAGTTTGATTAAGTAATGACAGTGGAATTTTTTGGGTTATGCCATCATGAGTTTTACCCGGCTCAAAATGATACTCAAGTGCTAGAGGCACCCGGTTAACCAGTATTTGGTCAGGAAAACTATCCGTTGTGATGTGTTCTGCTTGATGCTGCATTAAGTCATCACGGCTCAGAAATAATAATTTGGGATTATCTTGTTCGGCTTTTTTACGCCATTTTTCAAAGCCAGCGCCATTAGTAATATGAGTCGGAATACGTGTTTTATAAAATTCAAACAATACCTCATCATCCACTAACACATCACGTCGACGAGACTTTTGTTCGAGCAACTCAATATTTTCAATCAAATCTAGATTATGTTGAAAAAAAGCGCCACGGCAAAACCAATCACCTTGAACTAAGGCATCGCGGATAAATATCTCATACGACATCTGGGGATCAATCGGACCAAAGTGAATGCGACGACGCGGTACAATTGGCAAGCCATACAAAGAGACTTGTTCAAAGGCGACCACCTGTGCCGGTTTTTTTTCCCAATGGGGATCAGAATATTGTTTACGGACTAAGTCACCTGCCACTGGCTCGATCCATTCAGGTTCGATTTTGGCTGCTATGCGAGCATATAATCGCCCTGTTTCCACCAATTCTGCAGCCATTATCCATTTTGGGCCTTTTTTGTGTAAGGCCGAGCCAGGAAAAATATGCAGTTTTAAGTTACGGGTACCGGTATATTCCTTGTTATCACTTTTAACAGCGATATTACTCAATAAACCAGATAATAATGCTTGGTGTATTTCTCGATAATCAGCGGGTAGCTGATTGGCTTTTAAACCCATTTGAGTGACTTGAACATGCAACTGTTGGTGAATATCATGCCATTCACGTAAACGTAAAAAGGATAAAAAATGTTCTTTACAATACTGCCTTAGTTTGTTTTGGCTGAGATGTTTTTTCTTGTCATGATATAGTTCCCACAACTTGATAAAAGCTAAAAAATCTGAGCGTTCATCTTTATACTTGGTGTGTGCTTCATCGGCAGCTTGTTGTTTATCCATGGGTCTTTCACGTGGATCTTGAATACTGAGCGCACTGGCGATGATTAATACTTCGGTGATGCAATTTAGATTTTGAGCGGCTAACAACATTCTGGCAATGCGTGGATCGATCGGTAATTGAGCCAGTTGTTTACCGGTAGCAGTCAGTTGCCGATGTTTATCAACGGCATCTAATTCTTCTAATAAACGAAAGCCATCATTGATCATCTTGTCTGGTGGCGGGTTTATAAATGGAAACTTGGCAGGCTCGCCTAACCTTAAAGAGGCCATTTGCAAAATAACAGAAGCCAAATTGGTTCTTAAAACTTCGGGATCGGTAAAAGCAGGGCGGTTTTTAAAATCATCTTCATCATAGAGACGAATCGCTACACCGGCAGCAACACGTCCACAACGACCAGAGCGTTGATTAGCACTTGACTGTGATACTTTCTCAATAGGAAGCCGCTGCACCTTATTTCGAACGCTGTATCGACTAATACGAGCATAACCGGGATCAACCACATAACGAATACCAGGTACTGTTAAAGAAGTCTCAGCAACATTGGTTGCAAGGACAATCCGTCTATGGCCTCCCGTTTTAAATACCCGATTCTGCTCAGTCGCTGATTGGCGAGCCAGTAAAGGTAATATTTCTGTTTGGGGAGGGTGATGTTTACGTAAGGCTTCAGATACATCACGAATATCACGCTCGCCCGATAAAAAAACCAAAATATCACCTTGGCCTTCTCGGCATAACTCATCTACCGCTTCAACAATGCCATGCACCATATCATAGCCACGTTGTTCATCGTCGTCACCCATCGGTGGTCTGTAGCGTACTTCTACCGGAAATGTTCGGCCACTGACTTCAATTACTTTTGCATTGTTAAAGTGTTTAGAAAAACGGTCAGTATCAATCGTCGCTGAGGTAATAATAACTTTCAGATCAGGACGTTTAGGTAGTAATTGTTTGAGATAACCCAATAAAAAATCAATATTAAGACTCCGCTCATGGGCTTCATCAATAATAATGGTGTCGTATTGATTGAGAAACTTATCATTTTGGGTTTCAGCCAGCAAAATACCATCGGTCATCAATTTAACGTAGCTACGATCTGCTCTAACTTGATCGTGAAAACGAACTTTATAACCGACTACTTCACCAAGTTCACTTTTTAATTCTTCAGCAATGCGAGTAGCCACGGTTCGAGCAGCAATACGACGTGGTTGAGTATGACCGATCATACCTGCCACACCACGGCCTAATGCTAGGCAAATTTTAGGTAATTGTGTGGTTTTTCCTGATCCCGTTTCACCACTTAGAATGATGACTTGATTTTCTGTTATCGCTTTAGCTATTTCATGACGCCGCTCTATAACCGGTAAATCATTTGCAAACTCGGGGATCGGAATATTTTGTTGGCGCAAAACTCGACGTTTTATAGAGACTGTAATTTGAGCAGATAATCTATTGACTTGTTCTTGTTTTATCTCAGCTTGTTTACGCAGATTTTGTAGGCGTCGACGCAAGGGAAACTGATCAGAAAGCATAGCAGTTTCGAGCGTTTTTTCAAGCTGGTATAGAGTATTTTTCAAAGTAGTATTTAAGGATTAACAACAAAATAACGACTTATTGTAACGTAAGCCGCTGATAAAAGTGTGTGCACAAAAAATGTGCACTTCTATTTTTTAGGGACAGGGCAGTCATCATTGTTAATTTGGCCGTCTGGCATCGTGGTATTACAAAATATAACGCCACGTAGAACCGTATCTAACATTGATGCATCGGTTAGATCTACATCGGTCAAATCGGAGAAGTTTAACTTGGCATTAGTTAGGTTTACACCCTTTAAATTACTACCGGTAAAGTTAGCATTGTCCATTAAAGCGTTAGTAAAATCGGCTTTTTCAAAATTAGAATTTTGTACTCTTGAGCGTGTAAACCATGCTCCAACTAATTTAGCCTGACTGAGATTGATCCCCTTTAATAAGGCTTCACTCATATCTGCACCACTAAAGTCTTGCCCTTGTAGATCAGCATCACTTAAGTTGCAATGGTGGCATATCAGTGTATTGACTAGCCTATCTAGATATATCTTTTCTGCGGAATATGCCGATGAAGCAACAAGTAAGCCAAAAAGTAGTAGTGCAGAATTCATTGTTATTCTCCTGATTTAACGCCAACACCCCAGTTGTTCGTATAAAAGTGTGTAGATAAAGGACTACGCTCGCGCACTTTAAGTTCGCGTTCAAGCTGGACTTCATTAAGTGAATCGAGACCTGCGGGATGACCGATCGCAATTATTGCCCACATGTCAATATCTGCAGGAAGTGACAATGTATTTTTAAGTTTATTAGCATCAAAACCACCCATTTGATGGCTTAATAAACCCATTGTTGTTGCTTGTAGACATAAACTGATGCTCGCTGCACCTGAATCATAACCCGCCCAACGGTTTATACTGTCATTGTGACTGAATGTTTGAACTGAAGCGGCCAGTATTAATAAAGGAGCATTTTTTGCCCAATCCTGATTGCCTGGTGAGAGACAGTTGATCACTTTTTTCCAGCTATCTTCATCCTCATAGCGGTTCCAAATAACAAACCGCCAAGGCTGAGCACCATAACAAGAGGGAGCCCAACGTGCAGCTTCACACAGGGCAATAATTTGTTCATTATTTACTGGCAAGTTTGCATCATAGGCACGACCACTCCACCGTTCGGCGAGTACTTTAGCTATTTTCTGGTCGGTTTCTGCTGGTTTTTCAATCATTACAACATCCTATTAAAATTGAGTGCTATTTTTTAGGTAATTGAATTTTTGGTTCTTTCGCTGCGCGATAGAAAACCCCAATATGGCCAATAATCATCACGACGTTTGAGCTTGTTTTAAGCGCAATAGAGTGAATCATTTCTGCCTGGTCTGCTTTTTCTTGTCCGCTAACACGCACTTTAATTAATTCGTGGTGGGCTAATGCAATTTCAATTTCTGCGAGCACTGTCTCAGTTAACCCCTTGTTACCAATCATAACAACTGGCTTTATTGGGTGTGCTAAGGTCTTTAGATAGCGCTTTTGCTTGTCATTAATAGCCATGAATATTCTTACCTGTATTAAAATAGACGGGAATTATATCAGGATACATTATGACACATAAGTTTACCGTCACTGCCGCGCGTGGCATGTTGCCTTTATTGGCTAAAGAATTAGTCGAAATGGGCATAAAAGAGACTAAACAAGAACAAGGCAATATTCGTTTTATAGGCAGTTTAGAGGATGCCTATCGTGTTTGTTTGTGGTCTCGCGTTGCTATTCGAGTATTAATGCCCATTGCCCACTTCTCAGCAAAAACAACCGATGAGTTGTATCAAGGTATTCACGATCTCGCTTGGGAAGATCATATTGATGCTGAAGGCAGTACCATTGCTGTTGAATTTAATAGTTTTCGATCTAAAATCCACCACACACAATATGGTGCTCAACGTGTAAAAGATGGGATTGTTGATCGTTTTCGTGAACAAACCGGTGAACGACCATCTGTTGAGCTTTATCAACCCGATCTGCGGATCAATGTTTATCTTAAAAATAATCAAGCGATCGTCAGTATTGATTTGTCGGGTGAAAGCCTTCATAAACGTGGTTACCGTGTACAAAATACACCCGCGCCATTAAAAGAACATTTAGCTGCTGCGATTTTATTGTCTGCTGAATGGCCACGCTTAGCTAAACAAGGCTGGGGACTGGTTGATCCAATGTGTGGCTCAGGTACTTTTTTAATTGAAGCTGCAATGATGGCAGCCGATATCGCACCCGGTAATTTGCGTGATTATTTTGGTTTCACCTACTGGAAGCAACACGATAAAGAAGCATGGACACGTTTAAAAGCTGAGGCTGAACGTCGTCGTCATAGTGGTCTCGCAAGATTACCACTTATTACAGGCGGGGATGCTGATGCTAAAGCAGTTGAAGCTTCGCGAGCAAATATTGCTGAAATAGGTCTGTCAGATCGAATTACAGTAGAACATCGTGAGTTGTTAGACTGGCCTTCGCAATCTAAGTCCTTACCGGTCAGTGGAATGGTTGTATGCAATCCGCCATATGGCGAGCGAATGGGTAATGTGTCTGAACTACACCATATTTATGAAAGTTTAGGTAATATCGTCAGTGAATCCTTTCCTGCATGGCGCACAACGCTGATCACCGATAATGAAGAATTAGGTAAATTTAGTGGCTTAAGCCTATTTGAACAATTCCCGTTTGATAATGGTCCTATTGCTTGCCAAGTTTTGTGTTTCAGGGCACCAAGACCCGTATCCATAAGATCACAGCGTGAAGAGCAAGCAATACAGCCGCTTGAAAATAATGATGTAGCAGCGGTTCAGTTAATCTATGAACCCTCTGAACATGCAGCTATGTTTGCAAATCGTCTTAAAAAGAATGTAAAACATCTTAGTAAATGGGCCAGAAAGAATAATACAGAATGTTATCGTTTATATGATGCTGATTTACCAGAGTATGCAGTGGCAGTCGATTTGTATGGTGATTATGTTCATGTTCAAGAGTATGCTCCCCCTAAATCTATCGATCCTGAAAAAGCGGTTCAACGCTTAAATGATGTAATGGAAGCGATTCCACATGTATTATCGGTGCCTGCTTCACACGTTGTGCTTAAACTAAGGCAAAAACAGCGTGGTACTCAACAATATGAATCTCATGGCTCACAAAAACAGCGGATCAAAGTAACGGAATCTGGCCTGAATTTTTGGATAAACTTAACAGACTATCTCGATACCGGCTTGTTTTTAGATCACCGAATTACTCGCCAAATGATAGCAACACAAGCAATGGGAAAAGATTTCTTAAACCTATTTGCCTATACAGGTTCCGCATCGGTATATGGGGCTGCTGGTAATGCCAAGTCAACCACTACTGTAGACATGTCTAATACCTATCTAGAATGGGCACAAGACAATATGGCTCTTAATGGCTTTATGGGTAATCAGCACCATTTTATCCGCGCTAACTGTTTAGAATGGTTGCAAACTGCACAACAAGAATCACAAAGATACGGCCTGATCTTTCTCGATCCACCTACTTTTTCCAATTCAACCCGTATGGATGGTGTATTTGATATTCAACGTGATCATGTGTCACTTATCAATATCACGGCTAATTTACTGACCGATGGCGGTGTTATGTTATTTTCCACTAACCGCCGTGATTTTAAAATGGATAATGTTGCCTTAGCCAATCTGACTATTAAAGAAATTAGTCATGCCACTTTACCGCAAGATTTTGAACGTAACCCTAAGATCCATTATTGCTGGTCGATTACAAAGTCATAGGATTTGCAATGTTTACTCTGAAGTAATAAACATTACATTTACGCCTTAAATGACTGAAATATAAAGTGATTTCAGGGCTGTTTCTGACTAAATTCACTCAATGTGGTCTTAATTTCTTGCCACAGTTGTTGATAGGCATGGCTCACAACGGAAGTCTTATCAAATGCTGGAAGTGGTGCTCGGTTATCACCCATTCTTTCGACAATGGCAGCATAAGGAATAGCGGTTGATAAACCATTTTTCAACATCGCCGGCGGGTGAGCCAACATAATTCTGTGAAGGCTTCGTCGTCTATCTACCATGGTAAAAAAAGCATGCAATCGTTTAGGTTTTAATTTATGTTGTTTGAAAAAATCGCGTGTTTGTTCAAAAGTACGTAGCGATAAATGAGTTGGAATGATTGGCACAAATAACGAATCTGCCGTATCGAATATTTGCTCAGTTAACTCAGAAAAACTAGGCGGACAATCAAGAATGATCAATGCATATTTTTCGCTAAAAGGTGCGATAAGTTTACCAATGAGATTATGTCTGCCCTGATCATTTTGCAAAGCTAATTGTTGATCGATATGACGATATGAAAAATCAGCGGGGATAATATCTAGATTGCTAAAATCTGTGGCTTTAACAAACTCACCTATGGGTGTTTTTCCTGATAAAAAGCGTTTTGGCTCTGATTTAGCTTTGGCTTTACTTTTTAATAACCAACTTGACGCACCTTGAGGATCAAGATCCCAAAGGAGGGTAGGGATCCCCTCATTTGCAGCATGCCAAGCAATATTGACGGCAGATGTGGTTTTGCCAACCCCACCTTTAAGATTAAAAAAAGCAATGGTTTCCATTAATAATTTGTTGCCATCTGTTCTAAAAGTGTTGTCTGCGCACAAACCACGTCAGTATCATTTTCACGCTCAACACGATTATAACGACCTTCAGATGATAAGATCCAGGCTTGGCTATTATCAGCTAAATAGATGTTAAGATCTTCTATCACCCTGTCTCGTAAGCGCTTGGATTCAATAGGAAAACAAGTTTCTACTCGACGCAATAAATTACGTTTCATTAGATCGGCACTACCTGCCCATACGGTAGGTTCCACATCATTAGCAAAATAAAATACACGGGTGTGTTCAAGGAAACGACCTATAATACTGCGTACATGGATATTTTCTGAAAGGCCTTTAATACCTGGTTTAAGACAACATACCCCGCGAATAATAAGATCTACTTTTACGCCAGCAATCGACGCACGATAAAACGCTTGAATTATCTCCGGCTCAACCAATGAATTCACTTTGGCAATAATATGAGCATTTTTTCCGGCTTGTTTATTGTCAATTTCGTTATTGATACGACTTAATAATCCTGCATGCAAAGTGAAAGGAGCATGAAGCATTTTGTGCATTTTTGGCACTTTACCTAAACTGGTTAGCTGAACAAATAAGTGACCAATATCCTCACCTATTTGTTTATCAGAGGTCATCAATCCATAATCCGTATAAATACGTGAGGTACTGCGATGATAATTGCCAGTCCCAAGATGAACATAATGGCGTAACTTATTGTTTTCACGTCGTAAAATAAGTAACATTTTAGCATGTGTTTTATAACCTACAATGCCATAAACAACGTGAGCAGCAGCTTGTTGTAAGCGTGATGCTAGGGCAACATTTTCAGCTTCATCAAAGCGAGCACGGAGTTCTATGACCACCGTTACTTCCTTACCTGCATGAGCAGCGGCTACTAAAGCATCTACAATAGGCGATTTTGCACCAGTTCGATAAAGTGTTTGTTTAATAACTAATACATTAGGATCAGCGGCGGCTTGTTTTACAAGATCAATGACAGGTGTAAATGATTGATAGGGATGATGTAATAAAATATCTTGTTTACGCATCGCTGACAATACATCAGCTTTATTAGTCAAAACAGAAGGTCGGCCTTGAACAAAGGGCTTAAATTTTAATTCGGGCCTATCAACTAATGCACATACCGCTTGCAAACGGCTTAAATTAACAGGGCCGTTAACAAGATAAACATTATCTTGATGCATGCCACACTCAACACGCAGAAATTCAACCATATCCTGAGGGCAGTTATGGGCTATTTCTAAGCGAACTTCATCACCATAGTTTCGATGAGTAAGCTCATCTGAAATTGCTCGTAATAAATCACTGGTTTCTTCAGTATCAATTGCCAAGTCACTATTGCGTGTTACTCGAAATTGGTAACAACCTTTGATTTTCATGCCGTAGAATAAGTCTTCTGCAAAGGCATGAATAATCGATGATAGAAAAACAAAGCGGCGTTCATCCGGTGTTTTTGGCTCGGGTGGTAATTCAAGTATGCGAGGCAATGCACGCGGTGCTTGTAAAATGGCATAACCACGATTTCGGCCAAACGCATCCCGACCAATTAAAGAAATAATGAAGTTTAAACTTTTGTTCAATAATCGTGGAAATGGATGCGCTGAATCAAGCCCCATTGGACTTAAAACAGGTGCAACTTCCTCTGAAAAATAAGTTCTTAGCCACTTCGTTTGTTGCTCCGTCCAGTCGGCTCTAGGTAAAACCTGTATAGATTCTTGTTCTAATTCTGGTAATAAGACATCATTTAATATTTGGTATTGTTCGTCAACTAATTCATGTGCCCTGACGTTAATAAGCTTGAGTACTTCTTGAGCATTAACTTGGTCAGCTTCGAGATAGGTATCACCAATCTCTATTTGCTGGATTAAGCCTGCAACCCTGACTTCAAAAAACTCATCTAAATTAGTGCTAGAGATACACAAATAATTCAACCGTTCAAGTAACGGTACATTGACATCAAGGGCTTGCTGTAAAACACGCCAATTAAATTCAAGTAAGCTCAACTCACGATTAAGGTAGTATTCTGGGTTATTAATTTCGATAGTATCCATTCTTTATCTTATGATTCTATAGGTTATATGGCAAATAAGTATAGACTGCTTATATGACAGGTAAATGACAAAGTATTACTTCTGTCATGTTTCATTTAGCAGACTTCAATTTACATTATTCTGGTTTTACTAATGACAGGTGAATAATGCTAATTAACCAAGCTAATAATAACATTACCCAAGCAATATTGACGATATAGCTACTAGAGCCTGCAGTTTGTTGTTGTAGGAGCAAGCCTGTAATCATCTCGATATCTAGTGGTATCTCACCTAGTTGGATCTTTTCTGCTATCAACAGCGAACGTTCTACCATCGCCATCAAAATGATACTAAATGAGATCAAAGCTAGCCCTGCAAATATACCACCAAGTACAGGTCTTTTTATTAAAAACTGGCCTGATCCGGGAAAGACTAAGGCTGACAATATTATGGCTTTGAGCTTCTGATTCATATCAACAGTTTCTACAATGAGTGGTAATGCAAAAAAAGCACTAATTAGCAGGGATCCTAAGGCTTTGCCCGACAAATATTTTGTTTGGATTTGTTAACATCGGTCTGTTTGCTTCAAAAATAACTGGATATTTTGACGCATTGCCATAAAATTCTTTAGCAATTTTTGATAAATCATCATCCGACTTCACTATGTAAAACGTTGCTTCTGGTTCAGGGTTAGCTACCTCTAGCTGGCAGTCTACTGAACCAATACCAAACTGGTTTCCTGAAATTAAGGTGAGTTTTTCTGAGCATGCTTGCGTCGATACTCTGCCTTTAAGGCTCACTTTATCACTATCCACCGTGACTGCTAAGTCAGCTACTTCAACACCAGATTCGTTGATATTTGCAATAATACTATTAGCTCTGGCATCGTTGATTTGTCCAGGAGTGATTTGAGCTGTAGCATCCATATCATTATGAGTAACATCATGGATCTTGCCACCCAATTTGCTTCCTGCCTCCGTTAAAAAACTAAATAAGCCCATCTTTGTACTCCCTAGTCATTGCTTGTATTTTATTTCGCCTTAATTAGCTGCTAAGCAACTAATTAAAGACGCCATTGAGATGATTTAATGCCCTGTGATTTGTGTTCTGTTTAACTATTTATTTTAGAATAAAACAATCACTTCATTCCCTGTTCAGGCAAAGATAGCCGTAGCGTTAAAACTCTCTACTAGATAATACTTCGTCGCTAAGTGTTCGGCAATACTATAATAGACTTCATTACTCGATTTATTAGGAAATCCACTTTGTTAAGTTACCGCCATTCATACCATGCAGGCAATTATGCTGATGTAATTAAACATATCGTGCTTATTGAAATTCTTGAGCATTTGATTAAAAAAGAAAATGCATTTGACTATATCGATACCCACGCAGGGGCTGGCCTATACAATCTACAGAGTGCTCACGCCACTAAGTTGCAGGAATACACACAGGGGATTGCTAAGTTAATAAAAAGAGATTGGCCGGAGCTAGCCAGTTATTTTGATGTGGTTGAAAGCTATAATAAGCCTGATAGTTTAGATGTCTATCCAGGATCACCCGCAATAGCATCGAATTTTTTACGACGCCAAGACCGAAGTTGGTTATATGAGTTACACCCAAGAGATGCAGCGTTATTATTAGAAAATAGCGCAAAACAAAAGGGTGTACGTGTTATGCATGAAAATGGTTTTAAAGGAATGGAAGCCATACTTCCACCTGTTTCACGGCGGGGCTTAATACTTATAGATCCTTCATACGAAATCAAAACAGACTATAAGCAAGTGTTTGATTCAATTGCCAATGCTTATCACAAATTTCCTACCGGCACTTATGCATTGTGGTATCCAGTAGTTGATCGTAAAAATATTGATATTTTAGAGCGTAAACTGATTCGTAGTGGCATCAAAAAAATACAGCAATTTGAATTAGCTATCGCGCAAGATCAATTTGGTAGCGGCATGTCTGCTAGTGGAATGATAGTGATTAATCCACCTTGGATGTTAAAAGATAAAATGGCAAAAGTACTACCGAAATTGGTCTCTGTTTTAGGGGGTGAGGGTGCATTTTATAAATGCGATGATTTAGTCGGCGAATAACCACATCATGACAAGATTGCCAAGCCAATTAGAAACCACTGGCTCGGCGTTATTTGTTCGCCTAAATTTTACGTTATATCACTCAGTCAAAGCACTCGTTTTCTTTTTGGAAAACAAGATTTCAACTTTACGAAATAATACGTAGAACACTGGCGTGAAGATTAAACCAAAAAATGTCACCCCTAACATCCCTGAAAATACCGCTATACCGATAGCTTGGCGCATTTCAGACCCTGCGCCATGACTGATAACCAGTGGTAATACACCCATAATAAAAGCAAAAGAGGTCATCAGGATTGGACGTAACCTTAGTCGTGAAGCTTCAATAGCAGCTTCAATGGTTGTCCGTCCCTGATGTTCTAGATTATGAGCAAACTCCACAATAAGAATGGCATTTTTAGAGGCTAAACCTGCCAGTAGAAATAAACTTATCTGAGTGAAAATATTATTGTCGCCCCCTGAAATATAGACACCAATCATGGCTGATAACATACTCATAGGCACAATAAGAATAATCGCTAAGGGTAGTGCAAGACTTTCATATTGGGCTGCTAGCACGAGGAAAACAAGAAATAGACAAAGTGGGAATACAAAGATGGCCGTATTTCCAGCTAAGATTTTTTGGTAGGTAAGCTCTGTCCATTCAAAACCCATACCTGCTGGTAATGTTTCTTCAAGTATTTTTGTAATGGCTGCTTGTGCTTGTCCTGATGAATAACCAGGACCTGCATTACCATTTATATCTGCTGAACGGTAAGCGTTGTAATGCATCGCCACTTCTGGTCCAAATGCTTCCTCAACTTTAATTATAGATGCTAGAGGCACCATATTTCCCTGACTATTTTTCACTTGCAAGCGAGAAATATCTTGTGGGGTTGACCGGAACTCTTTGTCTGCTTGTGCAATGACTTGATAGGTACGCCCAAATTGGTTGAAGTCATTGACATACATTGACCCTAAATAAATCTGCATAGTTCGAAAGACCTGCTCAACAGGTATGCCTAGCTGTACTGCTTTGGTACGGTCAAGATTTGCAAATAACTGTGGTACATTAACATTATAATTTGAATAAACACCTACTAATGCAGGATCTTGGTAAGCTTTTTGTTTAACTTGACTAACGACATCATCAAGTACTTTATAACCTTGATCAGCACGATCTTGTATTTGTAATTTAAAGCCACCCGTGGTGCCAAGCCCACGCACTGGCGGAGGAGGGAATATAGCAATAAAAGCTTCCTGAATAGTGTTATATTTTGCCTGCAATCGTCCTGCTATTGCATTGGCGCTGAGATTAGGATTATTCCGATTTTCAAAATCATCCAAGGTGACAAATACAATACCTGCACTGGCTGAATTAACAAAGCCATTAACCGATAAACCTGGAAACTGAACCGCACTAACAACACCTTCTTCAGCGAGGGCTGCATCGGCTATTTCACGCATTACCTGTTCTGTACGATCGAGTGTTGAGCCGGTAGGAAGTTGGGCAAAACTAATTAAATATTGTTTGTCTTGGGCGGGAATATAGCCCGGTGGTACTAATTTGAAACTGTAAGCTGTCAATCCAATCAGCATTGAAAATAAGAGCATCATAATCAGTTTACGCGAAGTAAATACGCTGACGCTTTTGGTATAACCACGCTGACTTTTGTTAAACACTTTATTGAATAAATTAAATAGCCAGCCAAACAAGAAGTCCATTATTTTAGCCAGTCTATCTTTGGGTGCATCTGGAGAGCGGAGTAATAATGCACATAAGGCAGGACTCAAGGTTAATGAATTCAAGGTTGAGATAAAGGTTGCAATGACAATGGTCAAGGCAAACTGTTTATAAAACATGCCGGTCAGACCACTTATAAAAGCAATAGGAATAAATACGCTAGCAAGAACCAATGAGGTGGCAATAATGGGGCCAGTGACTTCTTTCATAGCAGTAATGGTGGCGTCTCGAGGTGATTTACCTTCATGGATATTTCGTTCTACATTTTCCACTACGACGATGGCATCATCTACGACGATCCCCACGGCAAGGATCAAACCAAACAAGGACAACACATTAATCGAAAACCCTAGGAAATACATGAAAGCAAAGGTACCCACAATTGATACCGGCACTGCCAATAAAGGAATAATTGATGCTCGCCAAGTTTGTAAAAACAAAATAACAACAAAAACAACCAGAGCAATGGCTTCAAATAAGGTGATGATTACTGAATGGATTGAGCTGCGAACAAATACCGTAGGATCGTAAACAATACTGTAATCCAAATCCTCAGGAAAATTCTGCTTTAATTGTTCCATTGTAGAACGTACATTGTCAGATATATCGAGTGCATTGGCTCCTGGTGCAGCAAAAATAGGAATAGCTACGGCGGATTGATTATTCAATAAAGAACGTAAACCATAACTTTGTGCACCTAATTCAACTCTAGCTATATCAACCAGTCGTGTGATAACACCATTTACATCACGTTTAACTAATATTTGCTCAAACTCTTCTACTGTTGTCAATCGTCCTTGAACATTAATGGGCAGCTGTAGTTCAACATTATCTGTATAGGGGGGACCGCCGATGACACCGGCAGCTACTTGAATATTTTGGCCACGGATCGCAGTAATGACCTCATCAGGCGTCATGTTTTGTTCAGCAATCTTGTCAGGATTTAACCAAACCCGCATCGCATAATCACCAGAACCAAACAGTTTAACTTGACCAATGCCAGAAATCTTAGCCAAATCATCACGGACATGCATGGTGCCATAATTGCGTAAATAGAGCATGTCATAACGTTCATTAGGTGAAAGCAAATGAACTACCATGGTTAAATCAGGTGAACTTTTAGTAACTGTAACACCTAACTGGCGTGTAATATCCGGTAATCTGGGTAAGGCTTGGCTAACACGATTTTGAACTAACTGTTGCGAGAGATCGACATCAGAGCCTATAGCAAAAGTTATTGTTAAGGTCAGATTCCCATCGGTTGATGCCAACGAATTCATATAGAGCATATTCTCGACACCATTAATTTGCTCTTCTAATGGGGTGGCGACAGTCTTTGAAATAACGGAAGGACTGGCTCCTGGAAAAGAGGCATTAATGATGATCGAAGGCGGCGCTACCTCAGGATATTCAGATATAGGTAATTGAAACATGGCAGCTAAGCCAAATACAAAGATTAGCAGTGAAATGACACTCGCAAAAATAGGCCGATCAATAAAGTGGCTTGAAAAACTCATTAAAAATTTACCCTCAGAACATAATGTTCTGGATGATTTAAATAATAATTATTGATTTAGCTGACTAAAAAATCAGTTCGTTTCAGAGGGGCTTATAACGTTTGGTTCGACTAGCATATCCGGTCTTATCCGCATTAAACCTCTAATAACAACCTTGTCTCCCACCACGAGTCCTGACGTAACCATTCGATTGCCTTCGATACTTTTACCGATGACAACCTCACGATACCTTGTTTTATTTTCAGTATCGACAATATAAACAAATTTTCGATTTTGGTCGGTTAATATAGCTCGCTCACTGATTAAAATTGATTTTTGCTCAGCCTTACTGCCTAATTTTAGTCGCGCATACATGCCAGCAAGTAATTTTCCTTCTGGGTTATCAAATATTGCTCTGGCGCGAATAGTGCCGGTGCCAGGGTCTATTCTATTGTCAAAGGCATGAATTTGGCCTTTAAAAATATCATTAGACTGTCCTATACGCATTTCTACAGGATTCTTAATGTTGGTGTTCGCTACAGAAGAGGCATCTTGAAACTGTAAATAGGTTTGTTCATCCACTTCAAAATCAGCATAAACGCGATCATTAGCAACAATTGTAGTTAATAATGGGGCAAGAGGACCTGTTGCAACAAAGTTACCCAGTGTTAATTCAGTACGACTAATTCGCCCTGAAATGGGCGCTTTAATGTAGGAAAAACTTAAATTTATTTCAGCTGAAGATAACTCAGCAGCGGCAAGTTTTACATTAGCGTCAGCAACCAGCTTATTATTCATACGACTATCAAGCGCTTGTTCTGATATCATTTTTTTAACAACTAAGTCCGCAGTTCGTTTATATTCTTTTATTGCAAAATCGTAACTATCTCTGGCTGAAATCAAGTTAGCTCTTCTTTGTGCAACTATCGCTTTTAAGGGGCGCGGATCAATAATGTATAACACATCACCTTTAGACACTAACTGACCATCCACAAACTTTACTTCCGTGATAAGTCCGCTTGCTTGTGGTCGTATTTCTACATAATCTACCGCTGTAAGTCGTCCTGAAAAGTCTTTCCATAGACGCATTGAGTGTTGTTCAACTATAGTCACATCCACAGTCATCGCCGGTGGAGCTTTAGCAACGGTTGCTTGTGCTTCTTTTGCTGATGCGATGTTAATAAAAGCAGTGCAGCCAAAGAGAATGCAGATAAGGATGGCATTGAGTAGAGTCATTGTGCTTATTTTGTTTTCCATTTTATTGTTCCTGATCCTGATGACTTCTTTCTGAAGTTTTTATTTGTAAACCAAGCGTTTGAAATAAACTGCGCCTTAGATCATTTTTCAAGTTAACTAGATTATTTTGAATACGGGCCACCATAACTTGCCCTAGAATAGTGGTGATAATTTGAGCGCCCATATTCTGCATATCGGTGTCGACAGGTAGCTGGGCACAATCAATCATTTCTTGTAGCGTTGTATTAAAGATAGTGCTTTGACGATGAATTATTTCATCCGCTTTTTTTTGTATTAGCGCTTCATTTCCAGCCATCTCAGAGCCTAGTGAGGCAAAAGGACATCCACACACTCTCCCATATTTATCGTATGCTTGTTTTTGTTTTTGATAGATAAAATCCGCTAAATTTTCAAAACGTTCACAAGGTGAAGTAGGCTTGGAAAATATATCTATTATTTCAATCTCATAACTCAGGAAAGAGGCCTCCATTGTCGCAACAGCTAATTCAGCTTTTGATTCAAAATAATAATAAAAACTACCTTTTTTTATATCAGCAGCTTTACAAATATCATCAACACTGACAGAACCATAGCTACTTTGCCAGATCAGATCATTAGCTGTTTCTAGCAATTTTGATTTTGTATTAGTCGGGGAGCGTCCCATAACAGATAACCAGATATAATTTAATAGTAACGCTTATTTTAAAGTATTTGACTGGTCAGTCAAATACATATTGTGATGACTTGTCTTTTATTCAATTCAGATGACTGTTCAAGCTAAAAATAAGCCGTCAAAAAATTCAAATTATTCCTTGCTAATTAAGGGTTATCATAGACACAGATTATTAGTTACTTCATTTATAACATCATTGGAAAAAACAACAATGAATATCAGTATTCTAGGAAGCGGTTGGCTCGGTTTAGCATTAGCCAAGAATTTGTTAAAACTCGGTCATACGATTAAGCTTTCAACACGGACGCCAGAAAAATTAAACACCTTAACTAATCAGTCAGTCACACCTTATCTTATCGATACAGATGACTTATCTGATGAGGTTCACGACTTTTTAGTAACAGAACTATTAATCATTAATATCACATCGAAAAATAAACAGAGCTTTGCCCATCTTATCGATGAAATAGTCAAATCTTCGATTAAAAAGGTCTTGTTTATTAGTTCATCTTCGGTTTATCAGACTGTAAATGGTCTTGTCACGGAAGACCAAGGCTTAGAGTCTGCAGATAATTTGCTTTATCAGATAGAACAAATGTTTCAGATAAATACACACTTTAAGACCACTATCTTACGACTAAGTGGTTTGATTGGTTATACACGTCATCCTGGCAATTTTTTTAAAAATAATAAGATTGTGCATCAGCCTGATGCACCTGTAAATCTTATTCATCGGGATGATTGTATTGGCATTATTAATAGTATTATTAAGCAAGGTTTATGGGGGGAGATCTTTAATGGCTGTGCCACTACACACCCTACTAAACGAGAGTTTTATAGTTATACTAGTGGGTTACTGAATAAATCTAATCCAAATTATAGCAAAGAATTAAACGCTGATTGTTATAAGATAGTCAGTAATGAAAAAGTAATAAAGCAACTCGGTTATCAATTTATTTACCCTGATGTAATGACGATATCTTATACAATAGAGACTGGCCTTATAACAGCATTTTGAGTTATTAAGGATCAGCCCATGAGCAATAGAGCATCAGGATATTTAGTCCATCCGTAATGATGTCACTAATCTCTGTCACACTGAAGTGGATGATATTATTCAGTGCCAAAACAGGATAGATTTGCTAAAATGGTACACTATGGCTGGGTGGCAGAATGTATATGCCATGGCCTGCAACGTCATGTATGTTGGTTTAAATCCAACCCCAGCCTCCACTAAACTTTATAGCGATCTGATCTATAAACTTAGCTTTTGAGCTAGCTTAAGTCATGATTTTTCAGAGAAAAAGTGTAATTTAAACTTATTTACAGGCACATTGTTTTAGCCCAATACATAATTCGAATGTACCTGTTTGATATCACTGACAAAGTTTGATCTAGATTTAATACTACGCTTTGTATCGTCATGCTAAGACTCCCAATCACCGCCTAACGCCAAGTTTAAATCAATGTATTGAATCAATCCCGCACGATTTATCGAGGCATAATTACGTTGGGCTGAAAAAACACGTTGTTGAATTAGCAATACATCTAATAAGCCAATCTCACCTTCTTTGTATTGTAAATCTGCAATGCTAAGCCCTCGTTTTGATTCTTCTAATCCTACACTAAGCGCTTCTTTGCGCTGCTGGAGTATCACACTTTCGTCTAAAGATGTTTCAACGTCATTAAATGCAATTAAAGCCGCCTGTGCATAATTTTCTACTGCAGCTTGCTGTTCGGCTGTTTGTAGGTCAACTTGAGCATCTAACTGGCCGCCATCAATCAACGGTGCCATTAAACTCGAGGCAGCTTGCCAAACTAAATTAACGGGGTTGAGAATGTTAGATAAGGCATTAGACGCACCCCCAATGCTTCCACTCAATGAGAGTGATGGCAATTTAGCTGCTTTTGCTGCGTCTATCCGATTAAATGCAGCAGCAATACGTCTTTCAGCTGCCACTAAATCCGGACGTCTTTCTAACAGTTCTGACGGCAATCCTGCTGGTGGTAACGCCGGTACTATGGGGAGAGAGGAATCAACGGTCAATTCAGCGCTTGGGTAGCGGCCTAATAGTAATTCTAAGGAGCGAGAGGCAGAGCGTTGAGCTGCTTTACTCGATACCAACCGGTCTTGTGCATTGGCTCGATCAGTTTTTACCAAGGACAAGTCACCTTGATCGCCAATACCATTATCTACCTGCACTGACACGATACGATGGGTTTCATTGAGCACATCGATAGTCGATTGTGCAATGAGCTCTAGTCCATTGGCCTCTATGGCTAAAAAATAGGCTCTGGCAACGTTAGCTGCAAGTGAATATTGAGCGAAGGTATAATCAGCTTTTACAGCGGCTAAGTTCTCATCTGACGCTAATTTACCAGAGCGAATACGGCCCCATAAATCAGGTTCCCAGCTTGCTTGTAAGCCTACATTAATATTACTCACGGCACTGTCACTGATGGCGCCGCCCATCCCCGTAGTAATACCAGCGCCTAAGCTAGGAGTAAGAGATGAAGCCGCTTGATCTGACAAGGCTTTTGCTGATTCTATACTGGCTGCCAATACTTGCAAATCTCGATTATTCTTTTGTGCTTCAATCACTAATTTTGTCAGCACAGGATCGTGTATTTTCTCAAGCCAGCTAAGACTGACATCTGCCAAATCATGCTGATCCATAGCATAAGCGAGTGGTAGTTCAGGTAAACTAGCTCTTGAAACTTCTTTTGCCTGCTCAGTTCTTTCTAAGGCAACAGTACCACAGCCTGCCAAGTTTAAGGCTATAATAATCGCACAACTGAGACGACTCAAGCCTAGTTTATTAAGCTCTCTAGCATTGTGTTTCATGACACCACCTTTGTTTCTGAGTTATCGACTTTAAAAATAACGGCATATAGGGCAGGCACCACAAGTAGGGTTAAAATAGTTGCAAAGGTCAAGCCGAACACCAGTACTACTGCCATTGATTTGAAAAAGGCATCGCCAAACAGAGGTAATACACCTAATATTGTGGTGATAGCGCCCATCATAACGGGCCTGACTCTGCTAGCTGCAGAATCGACTATGGCATCAAACCTGGGTTTGCCTTCACTGATCTCAATATCCATCTGATCGACCAATACAATGGCATTTTTAATTAATAAGCCTGATAGTGACAACAGTCCTAAAATGGCCATGAACTCAAACGGCGTGCCTGTCACCACTAAACCAAACACGACACCAATCAGTGCCAGTGGAACCGTTAACCAAATCACCAAGGGCTGACGCACGGCGTTAAACAACAGCACAACAACTAATACCATAGATAAAAAGCCCATTGGTAAAACGCTGGCAAGGTTACTATTAGCTTCTTTACTGCTGCCATACTCTCCACCCCAATCTAATTTATAGCCAGGAGGTAATGTCATTGCGTCAATTTGTGTACGTACTCGATTAAATAAATCACCGGTGACAACTCCAGCAGCAGGATCTGACTGGGCTTTTATGCGTAGCACTCGATTTTGTTTAAGTACAAGGGCATCACGCCAGACAACTCGTATTTCGTCTACCACTTGCTCAACGGGTACCGCACTTCCATTGACTGGACTAATAATTTGCACTTGACCTATAGAGCCGGCATCGGCACGTTCATTAGCAGGAGCTCGAGCAATGATAGGAAGTAAGTCAACTCCTTCTCGGTAAACACCCACAGAACGGCCCGAAAAATTGGTTAATAAGGACGTTGAAAAATCTTGTTTAGATATACCAACACGTCGGCCACGGTTAGATGAATAAACAGGTTCAATAATACTCACCGGCTGACGCCAGTCATCTTTTATAGCTATTGCTGAACCATCAGCTCGCATAATAGTTTTGGCTTGTTCGGCTAACTTCCGAAGGACAATAGGATCAGAACCAGTGAACTCAGCTTCAATTTTTGAACCGCCACCAGGACCTAGTTGAAACTGCCAAACTTTGGCCTGTGCGTCTGGGTAGTTATTATCGATATGATTTTGAATAATGGGCATGATCGTGGTGATGCTTTGATAACTTTCAGTTTTAATTAAAAACTGTCCGTAAGCGGAATTATTTGGCTCACCGGTATATACAAGCATGTAGCGCATAGCGCCTTTTCCGATAAGTGTTTGCACATCTACAATGCCATCAATGTCCTGCAAAAAGTATTCTAACTCCAGCATATCTTGTTTGGTTTGCGAAATGTCCGTGCCTTGAGGCAGCCAATAATCCACTACAATTTGTTCCGTAGTAGAAGCAGGGAAAAAGCCTGACTTAACAAACTGAAATCCCCAAAGTGATATCATGAATAAAGTAGCAGCACCTATAATAGGGATCCATCGCACCTTTAACATCTTACGCATCATGGACTTATACGCCACCATTAATTTGGCTTCTTTTACTTCTTCAGTTGAAGGAATGCCTTGTTTGAACATTAAATCGCCTAAAAATGGCACGATCGTTAGCGCAAATAACCAGCTAAATAACAGCGATATCATCACCACCCAAAACAAATGGCCGGTATATTCGGCAGTATCACCTGGTGAAAAACCAACGGGGGCAAAAGCTAAAATCCCAACCAAGGTTCCGCCCAATAATGGCCAAATAGATCGATCGATAATGTCTTTTACTACCTTGAGTTTGTCTTCACCTTTTTGGGTGCCGACCAAGATCCCATCAGTCACTACTATCGCATTATCTACTAACATGCCCAAGGCGATGATTAGTGCACCCAGAGAAATACGGTGCATAGGAATACCAACTAAATCCATGGTGGCCAGTGTTGCTGCAATGGTGAAGAGCAAAACAGCACCAATAATCACCGATGACTTAAAGCCCATGAAAAATACTAAGGTGACAAGCACAATAACCAAGGCTGCAAGTACATTCAAGGCAAAATTATCTACTGCAGTTTGAGTGATTTTCCCCTGATGATAATACTCGTGGATCTTAATACCGATAGGGCGCTGGTTTTCTACTTCAATTAACTTGTTAGCAATAGCATTGCCCATTTCAACCACATTAGAGCCAGATACGTTGGAAATACCAAAGCCAATTGCGTCTTGTCCATTAAACCTTAATTCCTCTTTAATAGGAGATTGATAGTCTCGGCTAATAGTCGCGATATCTTGCAGGTAGACCAAAGTGCCTTGATCATCTGTTGAAACGATAATATTTTTAAGCTCTTCGACTGAATCTACGCTGCCGGTAGGCTGGACCACTAATCGACGATTACCTACCTGTAAATCACCGGCAGGCACCACCGTGTTTTGCTCTGCTAAATCTTGATAGATTTGATTAACCGACAAGCCTAATGCGGTTGCTCGGTCCCTTGATATTTCTATATAAATGGCTTCTTTTTGTACGCCTGCAAGTACCACTTTTGCAACGCCATCAACCGACAGTACTTCAGTTCGCAAGCCATCAACGTAATTAAATAATTCTTTATGGCTATAGCCATCACCTGTGAATAAATAATAGACACCATACACATCGCCAAAGTCATCATTGACCATCGAAATTGTCGCACCAGGAGGTAGACTGGCCTGAGCATCATTCACCTTGTTACGTAGTTTTGACCAGATTGTGGTTAAAGACTCTTTTGACTTTGAAAAATCATATTTAATTTCAACTTCTATGCGTGAATAACCTGCTTGAGAAGTTGATAAAATTTCTTTTACTTCTTGCAGCTGTTGAATGGCAGACTCAAGAGGTTCCGTCACCTCATTGGCAACTTCAAGTGGTGTTGCACCTGGATAGGGTGTAACAACAACGGCTTTACGGATAGTAAACTCAGGATCTTCAAAACGCGGCATATTTTGGTATGCGTTCCAGCCAGCAAATAAAGATGCAATGATCACAATCATGGTGATCAAGCGATTCTTGATTGCAAAAATACCTATATTCATTTTTTTCCCTATTCTATTTTTGCAATGATGTTTAGCTTTCTAGAGGGCGAACCTTCATACCCTCTTGTAAATAGGCACCACCGGCACCAATAATCGTATCACCCACTTTTAAACCGTCACTGATGTCAATATTTTCCCCTTCAATATCACCGACCGTAACATTTTGACGAGATACCACATAGTTACTGACATCAACTAGCCACACAAAGGGCCCATTAGCATCTGAAACAATAGCCCCCATTGGGATAAATATTTTCCCGTTAGGGTTTGCTTGTTTATTAAAGGCTATCTTAGAAATAACCACGCCCGTCATTCCCGGTAGTACTGTCATAGTAGCAAGCGGGGTAAAACTAAAGTTTACTTCAAAGGTTTGAGAACGTTCGTCTGCCAAGGCAATTGCTCCCACCATTTTAGCGGGCATCGGCTGATCAATTCCAGAGTCAAGAACAACGGCCGTTTCTATCGCTCCAAACTGTTTGAATTGCGATACTAGGCTTGCTGGGATTTTCACTTTTGCTTCAGCGGGACCATCAGTTTGAATTGTAACAATGGGTGTTGCAAGATTAACTGCATCAAGTTCATCTACAAAAGTGTTAGCAATTATGCCTGAAAATGGCGCCACTAAACGGGTATCTTCCAATGCTTTTTTTGCATTATCTAAACCGGTAATAGCTACATTGTAAGTATTTTCTCGTTGATCAAAAATACTTTTAGCGATAGCGTCAGCGTTGATTAAACGCTGGGCACGCTTAAATTCAATTTTTGCTGTGTCAAATTGTGTTTGAGCCGCAGCAAGCTGGTTATTAAATACGCGTTTATCGAGCTGTGCAATAACTTGGCCTTGTTCGATAGGATCGCCTTCGCGTACGTTTAAGCTTATTATTTGACCTGATACCTGAAACACTAAATTTTTTGAATTTAAGGCCTCAACGACTGCAGGAAATCGATATTCTTTAATATTATCGGACAAAGTAACTTCGATAAGTTTAGCTGGACGAATCACTTCAGCCTGTAAAACTTGCTCTGGTTCAGTGCAGCCAGTTGCTAGAGATAGGGTGAGTAATGCAGCGCATAAGCGCCAACTAACATTAAAGTCCATCGTTATTTCCTTGCTTGTATATAAATTATAAATAAAGTCAGTATCTTAACAGTTCTTTTTTAGACTTATTCTATATTTATTGACTCAGTTTTACTAACTCAAATATTGGCAGATGTATAGCCTAAGTACGCCGTGCTAAGTTCAACTAAAATAAAGTCGTTGAATACGTTATCCCAATGAGCATTCGCCAATTGGCATCAAGGACAATATCACCCTATCCTAACGCTGCAAAGGTAACAACTTAAATATACAACGCCTCTTTAATCATATTAAACACATCAACTAAAACGAAGATGTAACCATAAATCCAATGACCAGCCTGAGTATATTATATGTATGTTAATTTATTAATCTATTTTGATAAAATGATTTTTAACACAGACCTAAATCGACATGCAATTTAGCGGTAGAGTTAGGCCGTTGATGAAAGCCAACTGAATAGGCACCGTACTGCAAAAGACCAAAGAACTAATTAAAGCCAGTTCCAGCATCGTATTTCAGCAGTCAGTCTTTTCGCATGAGCTTAGTGACTATGTTCTAAATATTTATTAAGTATACTTGAGAAAAAATGTATATAAAAACAGCTTGTTTCATGAAGTTTGAATTATTAGTCGCTCTATATAAGGAAATATAAAGACGAATATTAATCGTCCCCGACATTCTTTTAATGAATATGCAACTACTTATAAAGTTTCTAGGTAATGAAAATGGGAAGTTCGAGAAGTGGTCATTAATAGCTCTTCTGCTACTTGATTATTTAGAGCTTAGCCATTCAATATTTTTATGCCACTACATCTGAGGGGTAATGTGTCGTGTTTTATGTTCTGAAACTTGGTGGGAGAAAGAGCCTTAAAGTCATGTTAATTTGGCTTTTGATTAATAAATCAATATAAACATTGTTTTCTCAATGCAGGTGTCACATCTAGACGGATTAAAGTAACTAAATATAGATATATTATTATTCTTAATATCTAGGCGAATCGGCTTAAACAATTTATTATGGTGTAGCTCTAATCATTTTGGTTGTGAGTATAAATCTAAATCTGAGGAATAACATGAAACAAATTACAGTTGATAGCAACCCAAGTGAAGCACTTTTAAAACAACTGGGTGTTGTTTGCTGGCCAACATGGGACAAAGAAGTATCAGTATTTCCATGGGAGTTCGTGACCACAGAAACAGCGTTTATCGTAGAAGGTGAGTGTGAAATGACACCGGCAGATGGCGGCCCTTCGACCTCGTTCAAAGCAGGTGACTTAGTCGTGTTTCCTTTAGGCTTTAAAGGAACATGGGAAGTTAAAAAAGCACTTAAAAAACGCTATAAACATAATGGTGGAAACTTTGTAAAATGCATGTTTAACCGATTGAAAATAATGTCAAACTTCACCAAATCATTTGGCAAATAAAGATTGTCATTTAGCTACAACATAATTAATAGTGCATAACAAACATCATTCACCCAAAGGTCATTTGCTGTTAAATTTTAAGTTTAGACTTTATTTTTAATAGTTGGTGATCCATGGTGACTAAATAAAACCTAGCGGATCTTCAGTATTTGTTAAATACCTAGCTAGACTAATCAAACAATCATAAGGCTTTAAATATAACTTTGTCTACCATTGTTGAATCAACATAATTTACAGAAGTTACCATTGTTTTAGAGCTAAGACTTTTAAAACACTGTGCCGAGTTTTGCGCAACACGGTTGTTACTCCATGACTAAACACCACAATTTTAACTGTTTTGTATGTTTTATGGTGCCAGCCAATCCATACAATATAGCTAACCTTTAATTATTGTATGTTTTGTTTGCATACAAAGTATTAGAGGATTAGCCTTTACTGCAATATTGTATGTTTATTTGGAGCTGGCAAAAGGTGTGGGTCCCTAGAATTCAAAATAATGCAAGGCTAAAATACTTAGGTATTGTCGAGGCTATTAAAACTGATATCAAAAATAGGTTAGTTCGACCTGGAGATAAATTACCAGCTCAACGGGCCATTGCTGAACATTTACAGGTAGATTTAACAACAGTGACACGGGCGCTTAATGAGGCAAGCAAACAAGGTCTAGTTGAAACACAGCGAGGCAGTGGTAGTTTTATTGCTCAAACAGCTTTTTCACTTTATGACCTCAGCAGTTTGACTCAAGGAAAAAGCATTGATCTGAGTATGAACAATCCACCTCAGCCAACCAGCCTTAATTTACATCAAGAAATAGTAACAGGCCTTGCTCAGATCCAAAGTGATGCTAGTGCTTTTGATCATTTGAATTATCAAGAAACAGCTGGTAATCCCTCTGATAGAGAAGCGGGAACGCAATGGTTAGCAAAACGCATTCCTATTATTACCAGTGACAAACTATTGATTTCAAGTGGTGCTCATAGTGGCTTATTTTCAATTCTTAATTATTTAAAACAAACTCATCATAATATTGCTGCACCAGTATTGAGTTATCCTGGCTTACGCGCCATCGCCGATCATCTTGGTTTTGAGCTAATGGGACTTGCGATGGATGAAGAGGGTATTATTCCACAAAATTTTGAACAATGCTGCCAAACCAAAAAACCAGATATTTTATATATTATACCCAACATCGATAACCCAACCACGGCCACACTGCCTACGATACGTCGCCAACAACTGGCCAAAATAGCTCAAAAGTATCAGGTTATTATTATCGAGGATGATCCGTATGCCCCTTTTCAAGATGAGTTATTACCAACACTCTATAGTTTTGCACCTGAATTAACCTGGCATATAGCCACCTTATCCAAATGTGTATCACCGGCATTGCGTATTGCCTATGTTGTGGCACCTGATATAGATCAAGCTTTGTCATTAGCTGAAAACATGCGTTTCAGTCATTTAATGGCCTCACCATTGATGGCTGAACTAGCATCACATTGGATCCATAATGGAATATTACAAAAAATCACACAGGCAATAAAGCTAGAAAATAGAGCTAGGCATGATATTGCATCGAGTATTTTTAGCCCTGAAAACCTAAACTCAAGTAAAGCAGGCCCTCATATTTGGTTGACATTACCGCCTAACTGGCGGGCATTAGAATTTGCAGATCATGCACAGCGTTATGGAATATCGATTGTTCCATCATCAGCCTTTGTAACCGGCTCTAATAATATTCAGGCAGTGAGGATCTCGCTGGGCGGCACAATCAACAGTCAATCATTAAGTGATGCCTTTAATATTTTAGCAGGCTTAATTCAGCAAAAGATGATGCAAACAAAAGCCATTGTTTGACAGATTGTTCTGCCAATAGATTGTATCAATTACTGAAGTAGTATAAATAATTGGATTAATGATGAAATACAAAAGCTTAGATGTTCCTATTAAAGTTGAAATTTATAAGGAACTTGCTGAATGGGAAGTAAACTTGGGGACACAAGACAATACAATTACAGCAAAACGTATGTCTGGCCGTTTTCGAACTCTTAAGTACTTGGGCATGTCCGTATGGTCGTTTTATTTTTTAATGCCCTATGTCAGGTGGAATGGTTCACAAGCAATATTGTTTGATCTTCCTCGTCAGCAATTTAATTTTTTTAACGTCAGTCTTTATCCACAAGATATTTGGATGTTATCACTGAGCTTATTATTTTTAGCGATACTTCTGGCTGCGGTGACCAGTATTGCAGGCCGTGTTTTTTGTGGTTACTTTTGCTTTCAAACCGTTTGGACTGATGTATTTACTCTTATTGAAGCTAAGTTAGAAGGCAATACACCACAAAAAGCACATCAGTTTAGAACCTCACCATGGACCTTATCAAAACTAAGCAAGAAACTAACTAAACATGCTACCTGGCTAACCATTTCTATTGTTACGGGCATTAGCTTTTCAGCTTGGTTTATGGATGCATTTGAATTGTGGAAGCAAATAATCCACCTATCAGCACCAAAACCTGTGTGGCTAGCGCTAGCTATTTTTGGCCTTTTCACCTATTGGTTTGCTGGTTTTATGCGAGAACAAGTTTGTTTTTGGTTATGCCCTTATGCTCGATTACAAGGTGTTATGTACGATCAAGATACTGTTTTACCTGCTTATGATGCTCAACGTGGTGAACCTAGAGGCAAGTTAAATAAGGGCGAACAAGATGAAGATGCACAAGGTAGTTGTATTGATTGTAAAGTCTGCGTGGCAGTATGTCCTACCGGTATTGATATTCGTAAAGGCCAGCAAGAGGGCTGTATTACTTGTGGTTTATGTATTGATGCCTGTGACAGTATTATGGACCAAATTGACCAACCTCGTGGCTTGATTCGTTATGCCTCATACAAAGAATTGCATCAAGGTGCTGAGACAAGTACTTGGTACCTTCGTTCACGATTTATAGTGTATAGCAGTATCATGTTGGCAGCTCTAGCGGGTATAGCTTATGGTTTTAGTCATCTGCCTCCTACTGAATTTAATGTTATTCATTCTCGACAACCACTTTATATTTTATTAAGTGATGGTTCGATTCAAAATAAATACACCTTGAAATTATTAAACAAAACCAAAAAACCGATGGTGGTGAATTATCAGATTGCAGGTTTATCATTTGCCGAGTTAACCGGCTCACCTGAAACGGTGGTTATAGAACCAGGGAAAATAGTGGCGGTGACAGCGTATGTGAAAATGGCAGAAAAAAAATTAATAAGTGGGCTGCAAGATATTAAGTTCATTGCTAATATCGTTAGCGATAATACGACAAAAACACACTATGACAGCGTCTTTATCTCACCTTAACTAATAATAGTTTTTACATTAGAATATAAATATAACCCATTATTTATATTCGGTTAATATTTTATTTTAAAGTCAAGACTTAACTACCTTATGTGATGATAGAACATGTGTGTTCAGGGCTGCTATTTCAATTAATATCAGCTTTTAATAACTACAAATGATGTGGGCAGTATTACTCGTTTATAGTCGCTTATTATGAATACGTCTTTGCATATAAGCCGTCTTTCACAATAGTCATAAGGTGATTTAAGACACGCGAAGAATAACAATGTTTCGCGACAGTGAACTATGATATTGTCTACTCATCAACAGCTATCTAAAAGGAAATGTACATGCTGGTCACGTTTACAACAAAAGCATATGCAGACATTACCATGTTTGGGGATATCGCTCTGTCTTTCTTAAAAATGATGGGCCATAGTGGAACTGTACCCAGTGCTATTTTAGCTGCTGATGTGGCGACTGCTTTAGCACAGCTAAAAAGTGCCGTTGAAGCTAAAACAGATAATATGCCAATACACAATATCAATGATGATGAACCAAAAGTGAGTGTACATAACCGTGCTATACCGTTGATTGCATTACTTACTGCAGCAGAAAAAGAACAATCTGACGTGATGTGGAAATAATATTTTTTAAAAGCTAGGAGCTTCAATTTTGAACAAATGGATCGTAATAGCATTTATCAGCTATGGTGCCTTTAATTGGTACCAAAATAATAATGATACGGCTAATGTCTTTAGTTATGGCGAGCCACATAATGAGCTCATTATGTATTCATTAACAACCTGTGGTTATTGCAAGAAAAAAGTAAAACAACTCAACAATAAAAAAATTGCCTTCACCGAATATTTCATTGATGTAGATGTGCAACGCAAAGAGGAGTTGTATGCTAAGTTAGAAAAATCAGGTTATCCATCACGGAGTATCGGCATGCCAACCTTTGATGTTCACGGCAGTATGTTGCCAAATAACCCTAATATGAAGATGATTAAGGCGGCGTTATTAAACACTGAATTAAACCAAGACTTATAAGCTCATAAATCAAAGGTATTTAATACGTTCGTCAATTTCTAGCAATCAATTAATTATGCATTAAAGAGACATTATTCACTGACGACTCTCTTTCTTTAAATAATTCTGCTACGATCAACTAATGAAAAAATTACAAAGACGAATCATTCGCTCACTTCTATTGATAATGCTAACATTCATCTTTATTAGCCTTGTTATCGTTGTGCCGTTTCGCTGGATTAATCCTCCACTAACAATGGTAATGATGGATCGCTGGTTATATTCAAGCAATGAGGATTTTAAATTAAAACAAACATGGTTAAATTGGCAGAAAATCCCTAAACAAGCGGCACTGGCTGTTATTAGCTCAGAAGATCAACTTTTTCCACTTCATTCTGGCTTTGATATTGACTCGATTATAGAATCATTACGTGCTTCACGTGAGGGAGGCCAGTTGCGAGGTGCCAGCACAATAAGTCAGCAAGTCGCACGAAATGTATATTTATGGACAGGCCGAAGCTGGATCCGTAAAGGACTTGAAGCATGGTTTACCTTGTTAATTGAAATAAGCTGGGGAAAACAACGAATTTTAGAGGTGTATTTAAATATTGTTGAATGGGGTGAAGGAGTATTTGGTTTAGAAGCCGCTAGTCTCTATCATTTTGGTAAGTCAGCGAACCAATTAAGCCCAACCGAATCTGCCTTATTAGCATCCTGTCTTCCTAGTCCCTTAAAATATAATCCAACAAAACCATCCGTATACATTCAAGCAAGAGCAGCATGGAATCTAAAACAACAAGAACGCCTAGGCGGTGTGTTATGGCTAAAAGAAATGGATTGAAGGGCGATTATTTAGTACCAGTCCTTCTTTTTTTCTCTATAAAAGTATAAAAAGGACGATAAAATGCAATCTGTCTTTATTGTAGGAAGTACAGGAAAAGTAGGACTTAGATTAGTTAAACAACTGAGTGCTGATGGGCACACGGTTCAGGGATTATACCGCCATGATAATCAATTTAAATTATTAAAGCATTGTGGTGCTATCCCTGTTAAAGGCTGTTTAACTGAACTTTCAGTAGAACAATTGGCGGCTAAAATGGATGCTAATGATGTAATTGTATTTACTGCAGGTGCAGGTGGGATAGGGATGAAAGTCACTAATACCGTTGATGGCGCGGACTAGAATTAACCGTCAATGCCGCTATTATTGCTGGGATAAAACGATTTATACTAGTCTCAGTATTTCCTGAAGCAGCACGAAATAAAAATATGTCTGAAGGTTTTGAAAACTATATTTCAGTTAAAAAGAAAGCAGATATTTATTTAGTAAACAGCGATCTTGATTGGCTGATCCTCAGACCGGGCACCTTAAGTGATGAAAAAGGATCAGGAAAGATCAGTGCTGATCTCGCCATAAGCTATGATTCAATTAGTCGCGATGATGTGGCAGCAACACTGGCTGAATTAATTTATCAGCCCAACATTAATCATAAGATTATTGAACTCACCCAAGGTGAAACGCCAATCATACAAGCCTTATCAAAACTGATCAGTTTTTAATCGTTAGTGAAGGATATATAGTGAAGTTACTTTTAGTTGGCCCGACAGGTCTATTAGGAAGTAATGTGCTGACCTTAGCTCTAAATGATGCAAACATTAGTAAGGTAATAGTCTTGACTCGCAATGAAATTCAAGATCACCCAAAACTTGAAGTGATCAATACAGATTTTAAGATTTAGATAAACTTGTTTGTAACTACAGTGTAGATTCAGTCATTTTTACATTAGGAACGATAATGCGGATCGCTAAAACCAAAATACAGTTCAGGCGTGTGAATTATAACTATCCGTTAGCCGTTGCAAGTATTGCCCGTTAACAGGGTGCCTCGTCATTTGTATTAAATTCCTCGATGGGGGCAGGTTCAACATCACGCTTTTTTTATATGCAAGTCAAAGGCGAAATTGGAGCGGCTATTACTAAGCTAAATTAGCACTCGCTCACCATCATAAGACCAGGTTTTATTAAAGTGATAGAAATCAGCCACGATTGGCAGAACAGATGATGATGAGTCATTAACGTTATTTGGTGGTTTGTTACCACAACGAGTACAACTAAATCCTGCTCAAAATATAGCAGCCAAAATGTTAGAAGCTGCGTTGCAACAAAACAAGGCATTGAAGTTGTTTGTTCTAAGCAACTTATGAAACCAGAACATCACCATACAAAAACTGGCCAAGCAACATAAAAGCACATCTATAAAATATATTATTAAAATTAAATTTATTGGCATAAAATCTTCGATCAATATTGATCTGGGCCACCTCCTTAAGAGTGAATGTGATGATTAACAATGTTAAAATAAAGACTTGTTATTAATGGATAATTAATCTATTTTATTTCAGTAGGAAATGACTAAGCTGAGTTTCAATGGCAGCTAGATATCAAACGATTTAAACTAGGGATAATTGACCCATTGCAGCAAAATAAGAAGGGTTAGTTTTTACATTTGCAACTAAAGGTGATGAGAGTAGGCAGGCTGTTAATAATGCGCTAGCAGCTAATGCAAGTGTTGCATTCTTTGCTGTAAATTTGGCGTGGGGAATTCCTATAATTTAAAAATACTCCATTAGTTAATGTTCACTAGACTTATAGGGTGTAGATAGGTGGAAATTTTATTTGTTACGGCTGTGTTCAACAAACACTCACTTACTTTTTTTGTTCGCATGAGTGTAACTGCTAAAGATGACATTTATTTAATGGTAAGTTGTAAAAAGCAGAACTTTAAATTTAAGTGGTAAATTAACGATAATTTTAAAAGGTGTAATCATTTTCAGCATTCAAAATTTGCTGGCAAAAGTAGCTTTGTAGTACGGTAAAATTAAGATTTGTTTTAGCTAGTTCTGTCCTGACTAGAAAATAATTATTTAACGTTAAACACACTTAAATATAAATATACTTTTCAGGCTTAAATAAATTAATTGTGTTCAACTTTTTTCATCGTAATGACAGCTTGATACTTTTGCTCGCTGCTAAGTTGATTTAAGGCAGCAATGAATTTGGTATCATCTTCAATTTGCTGCCAAATGGTTTCTATTATTTCAAACTCACTAAGATGTTGAACATGTTTTGAGACCCTTCGAATAAAGTCAACCCTATCGAGTTTTTCACTTTCATTACCACAACATATTCTTTGCATGGATACATTTAATATATCGCTTAACAGTGCAACTTGACTAGCTTTGGGCTCGGTTATGCCATTTTCCCATTTACTGTATGTTTGTACGGTTACACCGATCAAAAGAGCCGCATCTTCTTGCTTGATATCTTTCCTAATCCTAGCTTGTTTAATCACATCACATAGTGCCATTATTATTCCCACTTAACTATTTATTTAATTAGGATACAACTTTAATAGTTTACATGCTATTAGTTTATTTATATCTAAGCTAGATTACATATAAATGTATATTCAAAGCTTTGTGATTATTAAATATTTAAGTCTATTAAGGCAGCACTATCGGTGCTGACTTTCAAATGTACAATAAACCTTCCCTTGTAAGGTGTTATTTAAATTTACGCTCTATAAACTCAATTGGTTTGTCGTTAATACTTGCGATACGCTTTTTCATCAGTCCGTCGTTAGTAAACTCCCACAACTCATTACCATAAGAACGAAACCATTGACCTGATTCATTGTGCCATTCATATTCAAAAGTCACAGCAATTCTATTATTATCAAAACACCACAGCTCTTTTTTGAGTGTGTAATTTAATTCTTTTTGCCATTTTCTTGTTAAAAACTCAATTATATTATCGCGACCAGAAAATATTTCCGAGCGATTACGCCATTCAGAATCAATGGTGTATGCCAGTGCCACTTTTTCAGGCTTGCATGAGTTCCAGCCATTTTCAGCTAATTGTACTTTTTCTTTAGCACTTTCTTTAGTAAAAGGCGGCAGTGGAGGTCGAGTATTCATAATGATTCCTTAAATTAATGTTATGTTGCAAAAATTACACAGCAGACACTATTAAAAAAATGTTAATAGGTTGAACCTTATGATGTATATACGATAATATCACCTTTACATTAATGTTGATGCGATTGTGGCTCATATCAAACATTTTTTAAAGAAACAGCTTAATTAGGACTAACAATCATTAATCAAAGAGTAGGGGGACTATTTAGCCTCAGACTTTTCTTGGCCACAATGGAAGCTGATGCGAAACAGGCTGACTCAATAGGATTAAATATGGATAAGATCGCTTTCTATCGTGCCTTAATCAAAAGTGAATCAGCTGTACGCGAACTGGGCGATGATAATTGAGGTGAACTTGCTAAACAGCTGACAGCACAACTAAGAAAATCAACCATAGACGATTGACAAGTTAGAGATAGCCTTCGAGCTAAATTGAGAGATATGGTTAGGCGTGCACTTCGTAAATGGAATATCCACCTGATAAGGACAACGATGCGATTGACTTGTGTATAAAGCAAGCTGAAACTTTGTCTGAAAGTTAGTCAGCAACTTCAGTATGAATAACCACTATATAATTAAGTTACTTTTAAAGTCACCATACGTCAGAGTGAACCGATCATCAAATCATTGTTTTATCTAACTTCGTTAGTTCAACATCAAATTTCAAATATTCAGTTTTTAAATCTTGTCTATCAGGATAGGTAAATTACTTTATATTTTAAATTCTGAACACCTATTACAAAATCTCATTTTATATGGCCAAAATTCTTACATTCGTTATGAAACTAGAGTCTCATTTTAGGTGTCACGTGACGTTAACTCCTTTAATTAGTGCTTAGTTTTTGAATGCCACGGAGGTTCGTATAATGTATATTATGTTAAATAGAGTAATTAAGTGTAAATACACACACTCACTTTGTACCTTGCTAAGTCTAGATTTGAATTTGAAGTCTGTTATTCACCTTGAACAGTGATAATGACACGTCGCTGAAATTGATGCATGCGATGTTCCCACAAATAAATTCCCTGCCAAGTTCCTAAACTACATTGACCAGCCGTAACAGGTACCGTTAAATCAGGATTGGTAAGTACGGTTCTGATATGTGCACTCATATCATCAGGCCCTTCATCTTGATGTAGAAACATTGTATCTCCATCTGGCACTATATGTTGCATATAGGTTTCGAGATCGCGTCTAACATCAGGATCTGCATTTTCACATAACATAATTGATGCACTGGTATGTTGAACAAAAATATGACAAGTGCCTACCTTGATTGATGATTGAGCCACCAGATTTTGAATTTGGGCTGTTAAATCGATTGTAATCCGCGCCGTTGTAGCAATGACAAATTCTTTCTGGAAAACCATTATTTCAATCCTCGTTCAAAACAAGCTTTTGCCTGGCCTGATGTAATTATTTCTCGTACATGTGTGGCGGCTTGTTTGGGTGATTCTTGCAAACTCGTATGCCACAATGTCATGGCAGCGCCATACACTAAACTATCAAATGCTGGCCCAGCTTTACCTGCTAATGCATCAAAACCAAGTTCAACGGTATGTTTTGCCGTCACTGTATGTTCTAATTCTGGTAAAACACCACGTGTTGTTTGTTTTATGCCATATTCGCTTGGATCCATAATGCAGGTTTCTACCTTATCTTGCCATGCTCGGAAACAATTTGCTGGTTCACGTAAGGTGGGTAACACCCCTCCTTCTAACCCCCTAATAACTAAAGCGGAGTGGTAGCCAACTTGCTGTGCTAACCAGGCTAATACATTCGGATAAGCTTTATGAACAAAGCCTATTTGTAAATGTGTGCGGCCTGCCGCTTTAACAGGCATTACTAACTTTTCTAGTGCCGCTAAACTAGGTCGTTTGATCATACGTGTTCGTAAATCTTGTAATGCATATAAGGCAGGTGTAGCGTGTTGTTGGTCAATATAAGCCCAGCCTAAATTTGGATTGTTGATACGCTTTGTGGCCTCAACTACAGAAAGATCAACGTTAACCCCTGCTTCTGCTAAAACTTGAGAATGTGTTACCCCAAATTTTGGGCCCATTTCTTTGACACCTTGTGATATTGTCGGCAAACCTGAAGCGGCTAAAACGGCTGGTAAAAATGCTGTGACCGGACAGTGACGGTTATAGCCATTATAAGGTTCGGATAAAATCAACAGATCATCAACGACTGCTTGGTGTTGTGATGTCGCTGTTTGCAGCGCTTGTAAAATACCTAAATTTTCATCATTTGTTTCAGTTTTCATGCGTAAAGCTATGAAAAAAATCGCAGCTTGCACCTGATCGGCATTGCCTGTTAATACTTCCAACATTGCTAAATTGGCTTCTTCAAGCGATAAATCTTTGCTTAAATGAGGGCCGGTAGCGACTTTTTTTATCGCCTCTGCCAATGCAGTTTTTGTAACAGGTGCTGTCATTTTATATATCCTAATTTAACCAATTTATTAAGCTTGTCTCATTAACAACCTCAATGCCTAAACTTTCAGCTTTTTTCAATTTTGTGCCAGCATCACGACCCGCCACCACATAATCTGTATTTTTAGAAACACTGCCCGCTACTTTTGCACCTAAAGCGAGTAGTTTTTCTTTGGCTTCACTGCGTGATAACTGCTCTAATGTGCCGGTTAATACGATTATTTTGCCATTTAATTTAGAATCTGAAACATGTCTTTTTTCTTCAGGCCAGACTATACCTGCAGCTAATAGACGGTCGATGACTTCACTATTATGTGTTTGTTCAAAGAAAGTGACTACATGACGAGCAACAATCGGTCCTACATCTTCGATTTCTATTAATGTTAGTTCATCTGTTGTTATTAATGCCTCCAAAGTCAAAAAATGACTAGCAAGTGATCGCGCTGTTGCCTCACCCACTTCACGGATTCCTAAGGCATATAAAAATCGGCCAAATTTTGTTTGTTTGGCAGCTGCTAGCGATTCAATCAGATTTATGGCTGACTTTTCACCCATTCGTTCCAACACAGAGAGTTGTTGTACCGTTAACTGAAATAGATCAGCCGCATCAGCAATTAAGCCTTGATCGACAAGTAGATCAACCAATTTATCACCTAAACCATCAATATCTAATGCTTTACGCGAGGAAAAATGTTTAATTGCTTGCTTGCGTTGAGCTGGACAATAAAGACCACCACTACAACGAGCTGTTGCTTCCCCTTCAACACGCACAACTTCTGATTGGCAAATTGGACATTTGCTTGGAATCGTAAACTTAACCGTATTATTAGGCCGTTTAGATAAAACAACCTGCACGACTTCTGGAATAACATCGCCAGCTCGTCGAACGATAACGGTGTCCCCTACCCTGACATCTTTGCGATCAATTTCATCTTGATTATGTAGGGTTGCATTACTAACAGTGACACCACCGACAAATACTGGCTGTAAACGAGCAACCGGCGTTAAAGCTCCAGTACGTCCAACCTGAATTTCAATATCATCGATCAGCGTCATTTCCTCTTGAGCAGGAAATTTATAAGCAATCGCCCACCGTGGCGCACGCGAAACAAAGCCTAAACGTTGTTGCAAATTAATATGATCAATTTTTAACACAACACCATCAATGTCGTAAGACAAGTCATCACGTTGCTCGCCTAATGTCTTAATATAAGCTAGACAGCCATCAACACCAGCTACTTGCTGAAGTTCTGTTGAGATCTGACAACCCCAGCGTGCCAGCTGTTGCATTGTTTCATAATGTGTTTTAGGTAATTCCATACCTTGGATTTCACCGACACCATAACAATACATCGCTAGCGGGCGACGTGCTGTAACTTTAGAATCTAACTGACGTAAAGAACCGGCTGCGGCATTACGAGGGTTTACAAAAGGCTTTTTATTCTCAGCAAGTTGTTGCTTATTTAAGGCGTTAAACCCTGCTTTAGGCATGACAATTTCACCGCGGATCTCGACAATATCTGGTACATTATCACCGATTAATTTCAAAGGAACGGATTGAATTGTACGCACATTTTCAGTGACGTCTTCACCTACCGTACCATCACCACGAGTTGCCGCTTGCACCAAAAGTCCTTGTTGATAACGAATGCTGATAGCTAAACCATCTAATTTAGGCTCAGAAGAATAGATTTGAAGATCCGTGGTATTAAGTCGGTCACACACCCGCTGGTCAAAGCTACGTAGATCGTCCGCATCAAATACATTATCTAACGATAACATAGGTAAAACATGGTTGATTTGACTGAACTTATCAAGCGCTAGCCCACCCACACGTTGTGTTGGTGAGTCGGCGCTTAATAATGTGGGGTAAACAGCTTCTAATTGTTGAAGCTGTTTGAATAAGCGATCATACTCACTATCTGTAACTTCAGGGTTATCATTGATATAGTAGAGAGTGTTATATCTATTTATTAAGTCACGCAAGTCACTTGCTTGCTGTTTTATCTCAGTTGATATAGTCATTATTTTCGTTATGAAGTGCAAAATTTAAATTAAAAATACGACTACGCATACTTTCCAAGCGTGAATCACTTATTGGCTGACGTGCATCATCACACAATGTGCCGCCCAATTTCTCAGTTAAAGATTGTGCCGTTTCAAGTAGATCATCAAATACAATTAAACCATTAACAGGGCCTGGCAAACGAGCAAAGATGAGTAAGCCTGGCGTCGTCAACGATATCAATTCATCAGGTAATAAAGTGCCTGGGTCAAGGATATTGGCTACACTGAATATGCTTTGTCTATTACGTAAACCAGTAGTAAAACGGTGATAAACTTGTAAGTCACCAAACTGTAAGTTCGAGCTATCTAAGCCTGCTTTAACCGCTTTACCAGAAAACCGTGTCGTATCCCCCGCCATAATAGTCAATGCAATCACCATATCGTCGCCATCTTTACTCGGTGACTTTGTTTGGCTTTGAACAGATACAGGCACCACTTCTTCGCCAAGATCTAACTCTTCGACTTGTTGTAAAGGCGCGCTAGATGAATCAGGTTCACTCCTTGCTTGTCTTTGATATGGAATGGCTTGATCTATTGAATCCATATCATCGCCATCAATAACAATATTCAGACTAGATTTTGCAGGCTGTTTCACCGCCGGTTCATCAGACTGCTTTATGTTATCTGCTTCGAGTTTTATAACAGGCTCAAGTTCAGATAAGATTGTTTCAGCGGCACTAGATAAGCTTACTGCCGGCTCACTATCAATATCTCCAATTGATTGTTGTTTCAGCTCTTGCTCAAAATAATCATTAAAATCATTATCCATATTTATTTCAGGCTCAAGGTGATCAAGATCTAAGTCTTGTGCTCGTTTTTGGCTTGCAGCCTTTGCATACCAGGCTACGGCAATAAAAACCGCCAACAGTACAAATATTAAAATTACGATTTCAGACACTTATGGTGGAACCTCTGTTTCAACTAAGGGATAATGGTTGTTTTTTAATTATGATGAGCATTTTTCATGACTACACAAGCAAGCAATAAATTGGACACTTTCGACAACGCTGTGCCAGAGCGTGATTATACCATTCACATTGAGACACCAGAATTTACTTGTTTATGTCCTAAAACAGGTCAGCCAGATTTTGCTACCATTCAGATCGATTACGTTCCTGATTTAAAGTGCGTAGAATTAAAAGCTTACAAGCTTTATCTATGGTCTTATCGTGATTTAGGTGCCTTTCACGAAAAAGTAACTAATCAAATTTTAGATGACTTAGTAGCGATTTGTGATCCACGTTTTATGCGTGTTACCGGAATATTTAATGTTCGTGGCGGGGTTTATACGTCAGTTGTCGTTGAACATCGTAAGCCAGGTTGGGTCGCACCAACCCCAGTTCAACTTCCATAAGCCGCACAAGCATTATCAGTAATAATATTTATATTGGCAATGCTCGACACTACTGGGTGTCGAGCATTGACTACAAGCAACTATTGTTAGCCATCCGACACGTTTACGTTTAAAACATGTCAATAAAACAGTCACTCCTTATGAACTAGAGCCTATTTGTCACTGACGATAGTGGTGTTAGCTTCTATTTCACCATCATGATTCTATAATTAAAACGTTAACTGTCGATCCAACTTTAGCTTTGTAAGTAAGCAATGGTAGGCTAGATTGTTGATCCTCAATATTTTTCTTAATGTATAACGATGTTGATAATTTTCTATAATAAACGCGATAATGGCTAATATTGAATCGACAGTCTATAAACTTAAAGTTCACTCATTGATTTAGTTACAATATTGTCCCTAATCAATCTAATTCATTAATTTAAGAGTTTGTATGCAAGATCTACTTAAAGGCGCGCAATACCTATTTAAGGGTTTCAGCCTAATTCACCAGAAAGGAATACGTCGCTTTGCCTATATTCCTATGGCAATCAACGCTATTTTATTCAGTTTTGCTATTTGGTTAGGGATCAGTAAGTTTGATCAGTGGATCAATAACATGATACCTAGTTGGATCTCAGAATGGTTATTAGCTTGGATTATGTGGTTAATTTGGCTTTTATTTGCTGCTTTGTTGAGTTTGTTCGTATTTTTTACTTTTTCTATTATCGCAAATTTTTTGGCTGCACCATTTAACGGTGTTTTAGCAGAGGCGGTGGAAAGAAAACTATCTGGCGAACGCCCCCTTGATATGTCTTGGCAGCAAATAATGAAAGATACACCTTCATTATTATGGAATGAAGTAAGAAAGCTAGCCTATGTTTTATTGTGGATCTTACCTTTATTTATTTTATCTTGGGTTCCTATACTCAATATTATCACGCCAATTCTTTGGATCCTGTTTTCCAGCTGGATGTTGGCCTTGGATTACCACGATTATCCGATGGGAAATCATCAAATTAAGTTTTCACAACAACGCGCAATATTAAAACAAAATCGTCCCTTAGCTATTGGTTTTGGTTTGGCTACCTTAGGTGCAACCTTGATTCCTTTCATTAACTTTTTGGTCATTCCAGCCGCTGTTGCCGGAGCAACAGCGTTATACATGGAACGATTAAGTGACAATACAATTAAGCATTAACCATACTGTTTAAGGTAGCACTAGGTCTCATGGCTCGTGAGACTAATTCTTGATCAGCAAAATAATAGCCATTAAGCTCTACCGAATGACCTTGTATCGCATTTAACTCCGTAATGATCTGTGTTTCGTTGTCAGCTAATGTTTGAGCAAGGTTTGCAAACTCGGCTTTTAGTTCGGTGTTGTCATTTTGTGCTGCTAGTGCTTGAGACCAGTAGAGCATCAAATAGAAATGACTGCCTCGAACATCTAATTCACCTACCTTACGTGAAGGTGATTTATTATTGTCTAGAAAGGTACCAGTGGCTTTATCTAAGGTGTCAGCAAGCACATGCGCCTTTGCATTACCGGTGGTATTACTCAAATGTTCCAATGATGCCGCTAACGCTAAAAATTCGCCCAGTGAATCCCAACGTAAGTGATTTTTTGTTTCGAATTGTTGCACATGTTTGGGCGCTGAGCCACCTGCTCCTGTTTCAAATAAACCGCCACCATTCATCAAAGGTACAATAGAAAGCATCTTTGCACTTGTTCCTAGTTCTAGAATAGGAAATAAGTCAGTTAAATAATCTCGCAATACATTACCTGTTACCGAGATGGTATCTTCACCTTTTTTGATACGTTCAAGAGAGAATTCAAGCGCCTTTTCTGGTGTTAAGATTTTGATATCCAACCCCTTAATATTGTGTTGAGGCAGATACTGTTCAACTTTAGCAATGATTTGTGCATCATGCGCTCTATTTGGGTCTAACCAAAATAGTGCCGGCGTAGCTGACAATCGTGCTCGATTAACGGCCAATTTAACCCAGTCTTGTATTGGTGCATCTTTGGTTTGACACATGCGCCAGATATCGCCTTTAGCTACATCATGTTCAAGTAATACTTGGCGATTTTCATCAATTACTCGCACTTTTCCTGCGACAGGGATTTCAAAGGTTTTGTCATGTGAACCGTATTCCTCAGCCTTTTGTGCCATTAGGCCAACGTTGGGAACACTGCCCATTGTTGTAGGATCAAAAGCACCCTGTTTTTTACAAAAATCGATTGTTTTTTGATATATACCTGCATAACATCGATCTGGAATAACCGCTTTAACATCTTGTAACTGTCCGTTTTTATTCCACATCATCCCGGATGCGCGAATCATTGCTGGCATTGAGGCATCAACAATGACATCTGAAGGCACATGTAAATTAGTGATGCCCTTATCCGAGTCAACCATGGCGATATCTGGACGAGTAGCATAAACAGCTTGGATATCAGCCTCAATTTCGGCCTGCTTGTCAGCAGGTAAACTTTTTATTTTAGTGTAAACATCGCCTAAACCATTGGTAACTTCAACCCCGATTTTTGCAAACAGGGCCGCATGTTTAGTAAATACGTCTTTATAAAATACAGAAACCACATGACCAAAGATAATAGGATCTGACACCTTCATCATCGTGGCTTTTAAATGTAGTGAAAACAACAGCCCCTCATTTTTAGCTTGATCAATTTCGGCTTCAATAAAATGACGAAGTGCATTTCTACTCAAAACCGATGAATCAATAATTTCGCCAGCAAGTAGCGGAAAAGTATTTTTTAATACAGTTATGTTAGTCGCGCTATCTTCTAGCTCAATAGTGACCTTCTTGGGCTGTTCAAGGGTCATTGAACATTCGTTTCCATAAAAATCATGTTCAGACATACTGGCCACATGAGATCTTGATTCTGCACGCCAAACACCCATAGAGTGTGGATGTTTACGTACATAGTTTTTAACCGCTAAAGGCGCTCTTCGATCTGAATTACCCTCGCGTAAAATAGGATTAACTGCACTACCTTTTACTTTATCGTAATTGGTTTTTATTAGCTTTTGAGCTTCATTTTGTGGTGACTCAGGATAATCAGGTAACTTGAAACCCTTGTTTTGAAGCTCTTCAATTGCTGACTTTAACTGTGGGATAGACGCGCTGATGTTAGGCAGTTTAATAATATTAGCTTCAGGCTTCAATGTTAATGCGCCAAGTTCAGCTAGGGCATCACTAACTTGCTGTTCGGGTGTTAAATAACTAGGGAATTGAGCAAGGATGCGACTCGCTAGCGATATATCACTAATCTCAACATCAATATCAGCAGAAGCAGTAAACACTTTAATAATAGGCAATAAAGAATACGTCGCTAATGCAGGTGCTTCATCTGTCTTGGTGTAAATAATCGTGGAGTGAGTCATGGTGATTCCTTAAAAATACTTAAATTATGTGTTTTATTCGTTGTATCGCTTGTAACAATCGTTGTTCATTAGCGGTGTATGCAAATCTAATATGATATTCAGCTAAAGAATAGCCAAAATCATTACCTGGTGTTACTGCAACCCCTGCCTGTTCTAAGAAGTATTTAGATAATGCCATACTATCAGGATATTGATCGCTAATAATATGACGACAATCTGCATAAATATAAAAAGCGCCTTGTGGGGGTGCATCGATCTTTAAACCAATAGACTCTAGTGCGGGTAACAAACTATTCCGTCTTTGTTCAAATATATCTCGACGCTGATTTAATACAATGATGGTTTCACTATTAAAAGCTGCCAAAGCAGCATATTGAGACAGGGTGGGCGCTGCTAAAAATAAATTTTGAGCCAGTCGGTCCATCACCTTTTCATAACCATCAGGTACAACCAACCAACCTAGACGCCAACCCGTCATGCCGAAGTATTTGGAGAAACTGTTAATCACAAAAGCTTGTTGATTAACAGCCAGTACCGTAGGAGCCTCATAACCATCATAGGTCAGGCCATGATAAATCTCATCAACAACTAAATGGCCTTTTTTAAGGGTAACCGCATTAGATAATAAGGTTAATTGTTCTTTATTTAGTATGGTTCCTGTTGGATTTGATGGTGAGGCAACCAGAGCCAGTGCCGTATTTTCATCCCAGTGCTGTTCTATGTGTTCCGCCGTTAATTGATAATTAGAACTGGCATCAACATTAATAGCCTTTGCTCGACCTTCAACAAAGCGAGCAAAATTTCGATTGCAAGGATAACCTGGATCAGCCAACAAAACATTTTTACCTTGCTCTAATAAAGCCCCCATCATTAATAATAGTGCGCCGGATGCCCCAGGTGTAATGACAATTCGATTTGCTGCCACCTTGACCTGATAACGCGTTAGATACCAAGCTGCTATCGCTTCTCGTAGCTCAGGTAATCCTAAGGCTGGTGTGTAGTGGGTCCTTCTCGCATTTAATGCGGCAATACCGGCATCAATGATAGGTTGAGCAGTATCAAAATCAGGTTCCCCCACTTCCATATGAATAATATCTTTGCCCTGTGCTTCGAGACATTTAGCTTGGGCGAGTATGTCCATCACATGAAATGGTGATATAGCTTGTGCACGTTGAGTAATGCCTTTATTAGCCATGTGTATTTAGCTCTTTTAAAACGTCGATAGTGATGCAATCTATACAGATTGTTTTGTGTTGCCAATAGACTGCAGAATAGTTCAGGCTCTAACACTAATAGCACCATTTAGTTATCCTGTTGAGCGTAACTATTTAAACCCCGGTGATAGAAAATGAGTCATTAATACTGAAGTAACAATGTTAGCTGGCTCTTCCATAAACATACAGCGTTTAGCCGCTACGCCAAGTTGTTGCAAATTATCACTAGCATATATTTGGCGCAGCATATTAGTGGGCATTATATCGCCAGCAACAATACAAACAAGTCATTCTACTGGGTTTTTATCTACGGTGTTTTAGAACAAGTTAACTTAATAATAATTATAGCTTGGCTCACCTTGATAGCTAAACCTTTACGCTGGTTCCTTTAAGAAAGATTGAATACATTATTTACCCAGTGTAACCGCTAATAATTGGCCGTATAAAGCTTCATTCAATACCCAATCTAAACCCACTTCACTGAATGCGCAATTGAAGGCAAGTCTATGACCATCACCTTCTGTTTCTGCCAAACAAACTTCAACATCGGAGATAACCATTTTTAATTACCTCATAGCTCTTTTTTTCATATAAAAATAAGATACAATGAAGGCAAGTTTTTGCATAGACAGGTTTCATCTGGTATAGATGCGCCCTTAAATTTTAATGTTAAGAGGTTTTTCACATGGAGTCATCGTCGTTAGACAGACAAGCTAGCCCTTATAAAGATAGGGCTGGGGAAGAGTATATGAATGGAGATCAAGTTACTCATTTTCGGACTATCTTGTCGGCCTGGAAAAAAGAGTTAATGGAAGAAGTTGATAACACCGTTTCGCATATGAAAGACGATGCGGCCAATTTTCCAGATCCAAATGATCGTGCTACACAAGAAGAAGAATTTACCTTAGAATTGCGAACTCGCGATCGTGAACGTAGATTAATCAAAAAAATTAATCAATCACTCGAAGATATGGATAAAGGTGACTACGGTTACTGCGAATCTTGTGGAACTGATATTGGTTTACGCCGCCTAGAAGCGCGTCCAACAGCTAATTTATGTATCGATTGTAAAACACTCGCTGAAATCAGAGAAAAAAATCGCGTTTAATTATAATGCGCTGAGCTCATTTAACTAACTGCAGGCAAAAAAAAGCCCCGATAATTCGGGGCTTTTTTATCATCAGATCATGCTATTTGTTATAGCTTGTCTGCATTTTTTGCTAGATAGTCTGCAACACCAGCAGCATCAGGTTTCATTCCTTCGTCGCCCTTGTTCCATCCAGCTGGACAAACTTCGCCATGCTCTTCAGTAAATTGTAATGCATCGACTAAACGTAGCATTTCATCTACTTCACGACCTAGTGGTAAATCATTTACTACTTGATGACGAACAACACCTTCTTTATCAATTAAGAAAGAACCACGTAAAGCAATACCTGCTGGGTGTTGAACACCGTATGCTTTAACGATTTCGTGCTGAATATCAGCGACTAAAGGGAAGTCAATTTGGCCGATACCGCCATTTTTAACTTCAGTATTACGCCATGCTAGATGAGTGAATTGTGAATCAATAGAAACACCAATCACTTGAACACCACGTTTTTCAAATTCAGCAACACGGTGGTGATGAGCGATGATTTCAGATGGACAAACAAAGGTGAAATCTAGTGGGTAAAAGAACAAAACAATATATTTACCTTTGTAATCAGACAATGAAAAGTTTTCATTGATGCTGTTGTCAGGCATTACTGCTGCTGCTGTAAAATCTGGGGCTGGGTTAGTCACTAAAACGCTCATAAAGGCTCCTAAAATTTATTAATTTAATGGGGAAAAGTCATCGTTGACAATGACCACATGAATTACCTAGTAAAACACTCGGCTATGCTATCAATATCGTTTGCTAATGTCTAATAAGGATTTATCGTTCGTGAGTGTATAAAAAGTCAACACTGGTTTCTATCCCAGATTCTGCTCTTAAGCTCCATATTTTAGTCAGTTTATAACGCATAATAATAGTGGTTATGGGTTCAAAAATACCAATGCCGTAACCTAGATATAATTTAGGTGATAAATATTTACCAATTTGTAAGGCCGTATCTTCACCCCCATCACCTGCTATCTCGATACTATCTAGACCAAATGTACTTGCAATACGGTCACCCATCTGACCTCCTCCCTTTATTCCTAGTCCGGTTGATGCTGCTGCCAATAACGCAGCGTCAGCGACACTTGCATCCCCTATGGCCCGCCCTAGGATTATATGAGCAAGAATATTATCTTCACTCATTGGTGGTGTGGAAAATAATGTAACCTGTGGATTATCAGCAGATTCTCGTAGCTGAAGACCCGCCGTAAATGTCTCTGTTTTTCTAAGGGCTTCGATATTAAGTTGCGGATTATCCAATGCGCCACCAGAGAATAGTATTTCGCCATCATCAACAGTGAGTTTTTGTCCATAAGCCACATATTGACCCTCTTTAATAAAAAGGGTGCCTGAGCCCAGTAACAATTTATTGGCATCACCGTTTACCAATAAGTTGCCGGTCAAACGTCCATTAAAACCAACTGCAGCAACTTTCACTTTTTCACCTAAAGTAATATTGATATCTAGCAGGGCTTGAAAAGGTTTTTCCGTCAGTGCGGGTTCATTAGTTAATATAACTACGTCTTTACTTGGCGAAATGGGCATATTAAATTGTAAGGGAGCAAGTTCAGCTTCTGGAACGATGACTGAGCCTGTAATATGAACCTCATGGTCATTAAGCGATAGGTTTAAGTCATGAGACGCAATAACGTATGCTGCTGGCAAATTCACTAACTCAACATCGTCGCCCTTGAGATTAGCATCTAATTGCCAATGTTGATCTTTATTGATGAATTTGCCGTCGGCCACAAAATGACCATTGCCAGATTCAGCCCGATAAGAAAACAGAATACCTTTATCAATACTTCCATTTACAGTGGCATGCATCTCCGATAAGGTCAGCCCCAGACTAGGTATTTCAACAGACGCATTGTCCATTATTATCTGCCCACTGGCAGCAGGGGTTTTTAGCGAACCAGCTAATAACAAGTTAACATTCAAATAGCCTTGCAAATTTTCATATTGAGCATTCAAGCCATCAAATACTGACAAGTCTTCAATTTCAGTTTTAAAAGAACCTTTTAATGTTGCTTTATCAGGATCATCAATCACCGTTTTAATAACAGGTAAACATACCTCACCTGTAAGGGCTGATACACCTTTAAAATCAGCAATGACTTGCACTTTTGCCGTCGTATTTTCATCTGTTAACTGGAAGTTCAATTTAGCGGTCTGTAAGGGTATTAATTGTTGTTGATCAAAGGTCGTCAGTAGCAGCTTAGCCTTATCCAGCTTAATTTCTCCTTGGCCACTGAGCGGGTATTGATCTTTACCCTTTATTTCAAAATATCCATTTAGCTGCCCCTCTACAGGTTTAAGTGCTATTGAGAAAGCATGTAATACACTCATAGGAACGTTATTAAACTGACCTGTACTATGCCAGTTCCCTTCAGGTGAATATTTTGCTTGAAGGCATACTTCACCGTTTACGGACTGCAGACAGTGTTCCTCAAGCTGGCCTTCATCGCTGCCAATAATAATAGAACCTTGTTTGCTTAAACCCCATAAACCAGCTTGTGCCTGTTCAAGTTTCAAATTAGCCAGTTGTCCCTGCCACTCATTATCTGTAAACATAGCAGATAGCTCGCCAGAAAAATCCATATTTTTATTATGCATCTTAAACAAAAGCTGGTGATGTTCGCTTGTACCAACAATAGTCAGTTTGCTATCAATACCCTTTAAATCATCAATATTGATATCATTCAGAATCATTTGCGCCGTCACCTTACCTTTTGGCCGCATATCTATACTAAAATCACTGGTCACTTTATTTATAAAAAGCAAATCAGAATAGACAATTTTTTGCCCTGATAGTGATCCAATAAGTACTGGAGCAGCAACTGTTCCGCTTAGGCTTCCTTCAGCGTTGATTTGTCCAGTAAGATCGGGATAAATATCGGCTAAATCAGGCGAGTTCAGGGTCCAATTTAAAGAAAAACTGTCCTTTAAATCAGTATCGCCGTTGACTGAAATTTCTGATTTACCTGTCAGCAGTTGTAATTTTGGAATATTTAAATGTTGTTGTAGATAGCTTAAATCACCCTTCAAATGTACAGGCCTTTGTCTTAAGATACCTGTCACATCAAGCCCATCTAGTCGAATATCAGCGGTGTCGCCATTTAGGTTATCTACTGTCAAAATCCACTCACCCGATAAGTTGCCTGGCCACTGAGGGGCAAATATCACTGGATTTATATTGGCTAGATTAAGCCTGCCGTTAAGTTTGAATTTATCAAGCCATAATATTTGTCCATTAAAATCAATATCCCCACTGTTTGTTGTTGTCTTGATGGTTAACTGATCAAACCCCTTGTCAGTTGCTATACCGCTAAGGTTGATAGTGGCAAGCGTATCATCAACAGTGAGTTTAACGGCTGATGTTACGGTGAATGATGTTCTATTACCAGAAAGGTTTAGCTCACCACTTTTTGTGGAAAGATTTAGAGGACCCCACGCTTTTGGAATAATGATATCTTGCCAATTAAGCCTTAGCGTATATTTAGACTCTGCCTGCCAATCAAACCAACCAGACAGTATCGATTCACCTTGTAAGCCATTGACTTTAAGATGTGTCAAGTCAATCTGGCTTGAAGTACCTTGAACATCTGCTTGCCAGCTAAACTCTTGTTTTTCTGCCTCTAAATTACCTGCTATCGATATAGTATAGTGTTCCGCATTGCCATTAATGCTGAAATCACCTTGCTCACTATGGACTATTTTTGTTGTTTTAATTAATGGCCATGCTAACTGTCGCCATTGGCCCTCAATTGCTAAAGCTGGTGATGTTAAGACCTGATTTATATCACCATTGATAAATAGTTTCATACCGTCAGCAGTCGTGACAGAGGTATCAGTTATCCAGTTTTCAAAACCACGAGTTGAACTTTGGCTGTGTAAACTTAATTCTGGAGTATCAATTTGTTTAAATTGACTATCTATCACCAAATCAGCAGCGCTTAAGTCACCACTAGCCTTGACAATAAAATTGTTGATTATGCCTGGTTGATCATCCACAAACTCAGCAATAACAAGCTGTGGTACTTGTATCTCCGCTTCCCAGTTAAATTGGCCCAACACATCAAATACCTTAAGAATCTGGCTTGATTTCACTGGTTTAAGTAATTGTTGTTCGATCTTTAATTCTGCAAGATTACCGGTGATATTTCCTTCAGCAGTGATTGATTCTACTCTTGGATCGATGACTGTCCACTGATAGACTAAATCTGTGTTGTATTGACTACTTAGCGTAATGTTGCCACTTAATTCAAGCCGAGTATTATCTTCATATTCTATTGATAAAGACGGAATATTAAGTTTATCACCCGACAGCTTTATTTGAAGTTCTAAGCCACTGACTAACTGGTTTTTATTCTGTGTTTGGTCAAGCAACGTAAAGCTATCAATACTCAGTTGTTTTAAAAGTATAACAACAGGCATATTGATATTAGGTAAAACAACAGCTGTTCCATTACTGGTTGCTAAGCTTTGTGTCATAACAACATCACCAAGCAGCAGTTTATCTATTACCAGTCGTCCAGACAATAAGTGCATTGCTTGCCAGCTCAGAGTCAAATGACTTATCGATAAATGGCTACTGTCATCAATTTGATAGTTTATCTGTTTAAAGACTGCGCCATCATAGAATCTGCCCACTGTTTTTTGTACACTTAATTCAGGAACTAATCGTTTAAGTTGAGCGAGTGTGAAAGATAAGCCAGATTCAGTAAAGCCTAACCACGCTAGCAAGCTAACGATTAAGATGAAAACACTGATTAATATAACAACTATGCGGCGCATTATAAATCTGGCCCAATGACAACATGCAAGCCAATGGGATTGTTAGCAGCTGATAAGCCTGCTGCCACATCAATGCGTATTAAGCCAATTGGAGAACGCCAGCGTGCACCAATACCGACACTATATTCTAGTGGATCTTCCCAACTATTTAAGGCATTACCAAAGTCACTAAATATTGCGGCACCCCAATCGCCTACTATCATTTGTTCATATTCAACACTGCCTATAACTAAATAGCGCCCTCCCTCTACATTACCATCAGGACCCAAAGGCCCTAATGATTCAAAATCAAAGCCACGAATAGTAGTATCACCGCCGGCAAAAAATCGTAAAGAACTAGGTAGTTTTGAAAAATCACTTACTTGGGTAATCCCTAGTGTGCCGCGAGTAATAAAACGACCATTTTCACTAAATGAATGAATATATTTACCACGTATAACGGCCTGCGCAAAACTGGTATTAGATAAGACAGATTTGCTTGCGCCCGCTAATGATAATGACACCCTAACACCCTGTTTGGTGAAAATAGTGTCATCCGCCCAAATTTTTGACCACGAAATACCTGGAATCAATAACAGTGAGGTATTTATATCGTCAGATACCTGATAGCTTTCATTTAATAATTTCAGTGTGCCAGTTTCATCCCAGCCCCAGCGTTTAGTTTTATAATAACTACCAATAGCAAATGAGGTGCTGTCAGTTGTCTCCGTATTAAGTTGTTTATACTCTGTATTAAAGCCGATATCAGAGATTGTTTCACTCCAAAAAGGCATTCTATAATCCATCGCCAGACTATTAGATACTTCAGAAAATAAAGCGTTTGCAGATAAACGATGGCCCCGTTGATTAACATACCTATTTTCCCAGCCAGTCCCCAATCGCAGGCCACTATCCGTTCCAAAACCTAGGCTAGCCGTATAGTGATGTTTTGCATCAGCTAATAAAGTAATGCTTAAGGGTACTTCACCATTAAGTCGTTCATCGGTCAATGTTGTTACTGAAACCGCATCAAAATAGCCACTGTTCGTTAAATTATTACGTAATCGTAGTACTTTGGAGGCTAAAAAGGGCTCGCCTTGTTTAATGGGTGTTAACCTCATTAATAGCGATTCCGTTAAGATAGTGACAGGATATTGAATTGCTGAAAAAGCATATCTCTCACCAGAACTATAATTTAAATAAATACTTGCCGTAGATTCCTCGCTATCAACTTCAACTTTGTGAGTAGTCAATTCACCATCAAAATACCCTCGCTGCGCCGCAATACGGAGCAGTGTTTTTTTAGCAGCCTTATAATCTTGGTGATTAAAACCATCGCCGTGTTTGAGTGGAAAATTATGCTTGAATTTTTGGAATACAACATCATCAGTTGCTTCGCCAAGCAATGTCAGTACTACCTTATCAAGCTTAACTTGTTGACCCAATTCTAATTGGTAATCAGCTTGCCATTTATCAACGCCAGTTTTCTCTAGATGTAGGCGGATGTTTACTGTGTAATAACCATACACTTGCAACATCTGTTTGAGTTCAGTTTCAGCTTGCTTGTGAAGCTTATTTAATAAGCGGTCAGTCATTCGTTCGCTTTGTTTTTGTCTGACAATACTTAAACCGCTCACTAAAGTTTCAGTTTCTCCTTCGGGCGCGCCTAATATATTCACCACAACCTCCACTTCATTAGCCAAAGCTACTGTTGAAATTATTAGCAACAATAAAATAGTGAGTGATTTAAGCGATAAAAAAAATTGTTTAAACAAGAATATCCTTTTCAGAGTGTCTAGCCGTAAAACAAAAAAGCTACGTTTGCTTTCAAAAAATACACCATTAAGTATATCGTTAAGCTGTTAGTGAAATAAGTGTGATTGTAATAATGATCAGCTTAAAGTTGGGCAATATAAGACCGTCTTACATTCTATAACCTCTGTATATTATGAATATCTTTATGCAATGACCAAGTAGCCGCAAGATCATAACTTTAAAGGTTTGTAGCCATAGATATAGAGGGCTCATAAAGCCAAATCAATTGTATTTTTCTAAGACAGGTTGAATAGTGTAGTGAGCGTTTTTACTAGTGTGAGTAATAGCCTCTTGAGAACGTTAAGCATTTTATACCTTGCATGGCTAACAGCGACAAAAAATGCTTGTGTTAACAAACATAAGCATTCGCTGGTATGAGGCCAGAGAGTATGACTGTGTTTTAAATAAGCTCCCTAAATAATAAAGCAGTTTGACTGGCAGTATTAACTATCCTTTTGTAAACGATAAGCACTAGGTGAACAGCCATAAAATAGAGTGAATCGTCGACTAAAATGACTTAAATCACTAAAACCAGCATCGAAACAAGCCTCGGTAACCGTTTTACCTGTTCTGATAGCTTGCGCAGATGATTTTAAACGTAGCTGTTGTTGAAACTCGCCTGGTGAGCAACCTAATTGTTTTTTAAATTCAATGTAAAGTTTGCTTCTGCTCATACACGCATGACGACTTAATTTTTCAATATCTAGTGGTAATAGCAGATTTTTCTCGAGAAAATGAATGACTGCGATGATGCCACTCGCATCAGGTGATTGCTGACTATAACTAAGCAATATTTCCCTACCCTGCTGTCTCAATAACCTGATGACCAGTTCAGACACGCCTAAGTCGACCATCATTTCTTTATCTGGATGGTTTTGAGTGAATAAACACACTAGTTTCTCTAATAATTGCTGGGTATCCGTCGTGTGATGGGTATGAAGAATATGAGGCTGGTATTCCCAATCATGTTCAACTGACTGTAATGTAGTGAGATCGCGCATTCGTTCAGAGATCCGCTCGATACGTTCTTTAGAAAACTCAATGGTCAGGCAGGTTGTCGGATGTTGTTCATTGGCGACAGGAAAGTCTATTTCAACAAACTCGCCAGGCGGCATCACAAATGACTCATGCGGTAAAAATATTTGGCCTTGCTCGCTATCGCCACCATGCATAATTTTTTTACCGGTCACCATACCGCAGTATAATAACTGTTGTGAAACTAAGCCAACCCGTGACGCAGTACGATAAGTATCATAAATACTTAATTCTGACTCAGGCCCTGTAAAGGTTAGTTTATTTTCAACTAATGTCCGTCGTTTATCAACACGTTTTGCCAGCGAGTGCTTTTCTAAGGTATTGTAGTGAGTAACTGATTTTTCCATGGTTATCATTTTGAGACGGATATGGACTGTAAGTCAAGTGATTGAGATTCTAAGGCAAGTCAATTAACGATGACAGATTTAAGCTGGCAACATAGCAACTATAAAACCAAAGAGAGAGTAACTAGATGATCTATGCAAATCCAAATACAGAAGGTGCGATAACAACCTACAAGGAACGCTATGGTAATTACATTAATGGTGAATGGGTTGCTCCTGTTAAAGGGCAATATTTCACAAATTCTAGCCCTGTTACCGGTGAAGACTTTTGCGAAATTCCTCGCTCAACCGAAGAAGATATAAATCTAGCATTAGATGCTGCTCATGCTGCTAAAGATGCATGGGGTAAAACATCAATTACCGAGCGTTCAAATATTCTATTAAAAATAGCGGATCGTATAGAAGATAATTTAGAAATGCTTGCGGTCGCGGAAACTTGGGATAACGGTAAAGCTGTACGTGAAACATTGAATGCAGATGTACCCTTATGTGTTGATCACTTTCGTTATTATGCTGGTTGTATCCGTGCTCAAGAAGGCACAATGGGCGAGATAGATGAATCAACGGTATCTTACCAATTCCATGAACCACTAGGCGTGGTTGGCCAAATTATTCCTTGGAATTTCCCGATATTAATGGCCGCTTGGAAAATAGCACCAGCCTTGGTGACGGGTAACTGCATTGTTATGAAACCGGCTGAACAAACACCTTATTCGCTGTTAAAACTGATGGAAGTTATTGGTGATTTATTACCGCCAGGCGTGCTAAATATTGTCAATGGTTATGGCCCTGAAGCTGGTGAAGCTTTAGCTACAAGCACTCGTATTGCTAAAATTGCCTTTACTGGTTCAACACCTGTCGGTTCACACATCATGAAATGTGCTGCTGAAAACATTATTCCTTCAACGGTAGAATTAGGCGGTAAATCACCTAACATCTTCTTTGAAGACATTATGCAGCAAGAAGATGACTACATCAGCAAATGTGCTGAAGGTGCAGTATTAGCCTTTTTCAATCAAGGTGAAGTGTGTACCTGTCCTTCTCGTGCTTTGATCCAAGAAAGTATTTATGATGATTTCATTGCAATTGTACTTGAGCGTGCTCAAAAAATTATCCGCGGAAACCCACTCGATACCAATGTTCAAGTCGGTGCTCAAGCTTCGCAGCAACAATTCGATAAAATTCTTGAATATATTGAAATTGGTAAAAAAGAAGGTGCTGAATTATTAACTGGCGGTAATATTGCCCAAGTCGGTGCCGAATTTGATAAAGGCTACTATATTGAACCCACTTTATTAAAAGGCACTAATGACATGCGAATTTTCCAAGAAGAGATTTTTGGTCCCGTGCTGGCGGTCACCACTTTTAAAGATGAAGCAGAAGCCCTTGCTATTGCAAATGATTCTGAATTTGGATTAGGTGCTGGTTTGTGGACGCGTGATATGAATCGTGCTTATCGTATGGGTCGTGCTATTCAATCTGGACGAGTCTGGACAAACTGTTATCACCTTTATCCTGCTCATGCTGCTTTTGGTGGTTATAAAAAATCAGGTGTGGGTCGTGAAACCCATAAAATGATGCTTGATCATTATCAACAAACTAAAAACCTTTTAGTGAGCTACAGCACAAGTCCACTCGGCTTCTTTTAAGTAAAATTTCACACAAAACTATATGCCTCCATAAGGAAACTTATGGAGGTTTTTGTTATTTATTGTTGTTGATTTTAAGGTTATTATTCCTGATAGAAAAACCCTGTAAAACTAAGCTTAGTTTATGTAGTAGTACTAGTTAAAAACCCCGCTAATTTATGATTGCTGGGTAATGGTGTTAGCCAACACAATATCCTTACTGAATAAATGAATTAAAAGGTTAAACATGTCTGAAGACAATATCCAATCAACATTGCATGAAGAACGCAAATTCCCACCTAGTGCTGATTTTATAAAAGCGACGACACTAACAACGGACAAGTTAGAGGCCTTATACCAAAGTGCAGCCAACGATAATCAAGCTTTTTGGGCCGATCAAGCTCGGACAGAAATTGATTGGCAAACACCTTTTAAAACCACCTTAGACTCATCAAATGCACCGTTCTATCAGTGGTTTCCAGACGGTAAGTTAAATGCCTCATACAATTGCCTTGACCGCCAACTAGCCAAAAATGCAGATAAAACCGCCATTATTTTTGAAGGTGATAAGGGCGATGTTGAGCATATTAACTATCGTGAATTACATGCTCGAGTGTGTCGTTTTGCTAATGCCTTAAAAACACAAGGTATTGAACAAGGTGACCGGGTCATGATTTATATGCCGATGATTGCAGAGGCAGTGATCGCTATGCAAGCCTGTGCCCGTATTGGTGCCATTCATTCTGTTGTTTTTGGTGGCTTTTCCGCATCATCACTAAAAGATAGGATTGAAGATACTGCAGCAAAAATGGTTATCACTGCTGATGGGGGTCATCGTGGTGGCAAAATAATCGAACTTAAATCAACCACAGATAAAGCTTTAGAAAAAGGCTGTGACAGTGTTAAATCAGTCATTGTATGCAAACGTACTGGTCACGATATTAACATGCAAGCTTCTCGTGATATTTGGTGGTCAGACGCCGAAAAAGACCAAAGTGCTGATTGTGTTCCTGTTTGGGTCGATGCGACACATCCGCTGTTCATCCTCTACACCTCTGGATCGACTGGTAAACCTAAGGGTATTCAACATTCAACAGGGGGGTATTTGCTGAATGCTATTACAACCATGCGTTGGGTTTTTGATATTCAAGCAACAGACGTTTTTTGGTGCACCGCAGATGTAGGCTGGATCACTGGACATACCTATGTTGCTTATGGTCCTTTAGCCACTGGTGCTACTATGGTCATCTTTGAAGGTGTCCCCACCTATCCAGATGCCGGACGTTTTTGGGCTATGTGTCAACGTCATCAAGTAAGTATTTTTTACACGGCTCCTACTGCTATTCGTGCCTTAATGAAAGCGGGTAGTGATATACCTAATGGTTACGACTTATCAACACTACGCTTATTAGGCACAGTAGGTGAACCAATAAACCCAGAAGCATGGATGTGGTATCACAGCGTTATTGGTAAGGAAAAATGTCCGATTGTAGATACATGGTGGCAAACAGAAACAGGCGCTCATATGATCGCCCCTGTTCCCGGAGTTACGGTAACAAAACCTGGCTCATGTACTCGTGCTCTTCCAGGCATTGATGCTGCCTTAGTTAATCAACAAGGTGAAAAAATCAACCAAGTAAATCAAGGGGGATATTTAGTTATTCGCCAACCTTGGCCTTCGATGGTTCAAACTGTTTGGGGTGATGATCAACGTTATAAAGATTCTTACTGGCCTTATTTTGACGGTAAGTATTACTTAGCCGGAGATAGTGCTCGCCTAGATGAAGATGGTTATTTTTGGATCATGGGCCGGATTGATGATGTTTTAAATGTGTCAGGACATCGCTTAGGTACAATGGAAATCGAATCAGCAATAACCGCACATGCAGGTGTTGCAGAAGCGGCTGTTGTTGGCAAACCGCATGATATAAAAGGTGAGGCCATTGTGGCTTATGTTGTACTGAATGGCCAACGACCTGCTGATGGTATTGATGAGCAATTAACTCAAGAATTACGTGCCTGGGTGGGTGAACAAATTGGTGCTATTGCTAAACCAGATGAAGTTCGATATGCCGATAATTTACCTAAAACACGCTCAGGAAAAATAATGCGTCGTTTATTAAGAACCATTGCCAAAGGTGAAGAAATCACTTCAGATACATCAACCTTAGAAAATGAGTCTATCTTGCCTCAATTACAAGGTAAAACGTAATGAGTGTAACTGAGTACTCAATTTAGGCCAGTTTTGTTCAGGTAGATAAGGATTGATACTAGTGTGACATCCCTTATTTGTTTAAACACATGACATGATAGGAAGATTTAATGGCAAAACAGCCTGAAGCTGAAGAGAAAGGCCAAAGACTCGACAAATGGTTATGGGCGGCACGCTTTTACAAAACCCGTGGTCTTGCCGTTGAGGCTATTAATGGCGGTAAGGTTCATTTGAATAATCATCGTGCAAAACCAAGTCGCACTGTTAAAGAAGATGATGTATTAACCATTTCAAAACCACCTTTCGAACACGTGCTCACTATCTTAGGTATATCTAAACAACGACGGCCAGCACCCGAGGCTCAGCTACTCTATTCAGAAAGCGAAGCCAGTGTGACCAAACGTGAAAAACTCAAACTAGAACTTAAAGATCAGCCGCTAGGTTTCAGGCATGACAAAGGCCGACCCAATAAGCGCGATCGCCGCCATATTATAAAATTTACTCGCAAGGAATAATATGTCGACTTTTTTATCTAGCTTCATCTAAGATAGTCGCCACCTAAAATCTTATATAACTCAGTATATACAGGATGTTAAAGTATCAGAAAGGCATAAATAAACAAAATAATGACTAGGGAAATAACGCAAATACAATGCTTGTTACTATAATTTAGTAAAAATTAGATAACTGTCCTAAACCATAAATTTATATTTAAATATAAAGCCTTAAGAAATATACCTAAGGTAAGATAAATTTGGCAAAAAATAATAACAAGCAACGTTGAGAATAAGTAATGGTGACGTGTATTAAATAAACTGGATAGTTAAGTAATCGGTGAAACACTAATAACATAATTATTATACCTTTCTTCATCTGAATCCAAACTAAACAGTAACTTATTTAAACTCAAAGCAGCTTAATTAGACTTAATATTTTATGATCAGATTTCTCATTCTATTTACCGTTGCTACAAGTTCATGCAGTCTTGGCAGGGCAAGCGAACCCTCTATATAGGGTGTTAAACAATCTAGTCCTAATTGTTCTACATCTATCAGTGTCTGTTTTAAACCGCTGACGATGTCTAAGTCGTGCGGATCTTGGCTTGAACTTTGTTGGTAATAACGACAAATGAGATAACCAATAGCTTTAAGCTGTGCACTATCTACTAATTGTTCTAATTGAGATACATCAATTTCACTATGGCCATAACGTAAAACTTGTGTCGTAATAGCTTGTATTTTATTTTGATACTGATCATATTTAGGGTTTAATGATGCTATCTGAGGTACTCGTTTATTTGCAGATTTTATTGCTGGAAATTCAATGCCTTTAGGTAATACATCATGTGCCAAACTCTTTGCCTCGACAGTCACATCTTTGACTAAATAATTGTCCATCATGATCACCGTATCAGCGACACCAAAAAAGTCACCTGAGCCTCCCATAACCAAAATAAGCGAGACGGCTTCATCATGATATAAATCCCGAATGCGATGTACTAGTGGCGTAATAGGTTCTTTGTCTTTGGATACTAATGCTTGCATCCGCTCATCTCGGATCATAAAATTAGTAGCCGAAGTATCTTCATCAATCAATAACAAGGCTGTTTCTACTGCTAATGCTTCCATAATATTGGCGGCTTGTGAAGTACTACCGCTCGCATCTTGAGTATAAAAATGATGCGTATTTTTACCCTGAGGTAGCCTATCGATAAAAGGACTGATATCAACATCAGTGATGACTCGACGGTCTTCAGCGCGAATTTTAACGGCACTGGTGACAGTGACTACTTTTTCTCTGCCATCATTAGGAATATGATCGTAAACGCCTCTCTCAATGGCATGAAGTAAAGTAGATTTACCATGAAATCCACCGCCGACAATTAAGGTCACGCCTTGGTGGATCCCCATTCCTCGAATAACCCCACCATGAATTTGTTCAAGTTCTACAGCTACAGATTTGGGGGCTTCAAATAAAATAGTGCCTGAAAGTGGTCGATCATCAATGCCAGAGCAACGTGGCAGTTGTGAGCCATCGGCAATAAATGCAACTAAATTATGCTCAGTTAATTGAGCACGTAATGATTGCTGATCTTCAACTGAATCAATATGTTGCTCCACTTTTCTAATATTAGTTTTAAGGGGTGACAGCGCTTGCAATACCAATGCAGGCAACTCTTCAAACAACATAATAATTGCCTGCTGGGCGTCCACTGTTCTTTTTACTGCAGGTAATCCAATGCAAAAACGAAGTTCAATATCACCATTTTCAATAAGTACGGCATTTCTCTCTAAAACCGCCTGCCCATAGAATGCAATCGACATTTTACCACTGACTCCATCACCCCGGTCACCTTTGACGACTTCTTTGATCGCTAGAGAAAAACTTCGGCCAACAAAATCTTCTAGAGCAATGGTGCGAGATCGAGTATTAAAAAAAGAAAGTGGGATCTCTGCTTGTGCCGCCTTAATAAATAGTCGGCATCGGCTAGGATCAGCAAAGGGATCGCCCTGCACATGATCAATACGCAATAAAAATTCTGGAAACTGAAAATCACCAACAAGTTGTTTGTAAGCTTTGTAGCCATGATAATTTATTTCAGTTAACCGTTGTCTTAATTTATTCATACCATTTCAGACCTTAACTACTTAGCATCAGTATAAAACACATCTATCATTTTTATTAATAACTTAAAGATATAATTATAAATATAACACACTGTTTTCAATATGAAAAATTAGAGCCTATCGGCTAAAAATAAACAGCAGAGGTTACTTCTAGTAAAAGCGTTATACTAAATTAAATTTATAAAAAGGAAAGGTTTGTGAGCATACATTTACTGACACTACTTTTATGTCTAGTCTCTTTTCAAGTTTCAGCTCAAAGTGATCGAGGTCTAGCCAAAGTGATAGCTAAAGACTTAAACATGGAGCAAGAGCAAGTATTTCAAGTGATTAAAGCATTTAAAAAAGAAGTGATTATCGCGCTTCGTGATAATGATGTTGTTAGATTGCAAGGACTTGGAAAATTCCATATTGAACGTCAAATGGCCTTACCTGGAAACCCCAGAACAGGCGAAACCAGATCCACACCTGCAAAAAAGTACTTACGTTTTAAAGCATCTTCAGTAGGGAATAAACGTTTAAATGGTGCTGAATAACAACATCTGATACACCCTTTAAGCTTTAACAGGGATAAAGTTATCCTTGTTAAAGCTTAAGATCAAATAGGCACTGTTTTGTCTATCTTTGATGTTCAATGATTATCTGCAAGGTATTATTGTTAACCAGTATTACGAAGCCCAGTTGAAAGCGCACTTATAGTTCGTATTAGAGGAGCACGCCAGCGTTCACGTTCAGTCTCATCTAGCTCGGCATCACGGTAACGTTTTAATAGTACAATTTGGATATGATTGAGTGGTTCTAAATAAGGTCTACGTCGACTTAATGACAAAGCCAAAGGAGAATTGTCTTCAATTAAGTCTGAGCGATTAATTACTGTAGAAATCCAAGCTGAAGTACGTAAAAATTCTTCTGAAATAGTATCAAATACTTGCTGGCCAGACTCTGCGTCAAGACATAGCTTAGAGTATTCTTTTGCAATGCCCATATCAGCTTTTGACAGCGCCATCTCTGTATTACTTAATAAGGCACGGAAAAAAGGCCAACGTTGATACATCTGTTGCAGCTCTTCTAATCGATCAGGTCGGTCCGCACACCACCCTTCTATTGCACTACCAATACCATACCAACCTGGCATGGTGTGTCTTGATTGTGCCCAAGAAAATACCCAACCAATAGCTCTAACTGAATTTTTAGAACGATCACCCTTTTTACGATGTGATGGCCGTGAACCGATATTCATCATACCAATTTCAGAGACAGGACAAGCCTCATAAAAGTAATCAAGGAAGCCTGGTGATTGCTCTGTCAATTGTCGATATCGCTGTTCACCCTCTGTCACAAAATTTTCCATAATATTATGGCAATCAACTTCACTTTTTTGTTTGAGGCTATCATCTTCACTTATAAAAGCACGGCTGGCTTGCATTAAACCGGTCACGCCCATGCCTAATTCATAAGCTGCTGTTTCGATATTGCCGTATTTGTGAGACAGCACTTCACCCTGCTCGGTGAATTTTATCTGACCATGAACCGTTCCTGCCGGTTGTGACAAGATAGCTTCATGTGTTGGACCACCGCCTCGACCAACAGTACCACCACGCCCATGAAACATGCGACATTTGATATTACGTTCGGTCGTCAATTGGGAAACAATGCGCTGTGCCTTATACAAATTCCAAACAGACGCTAATATACCCCCATCTTTACACGAGTCAGAATATCCCAACATAACTTCTTGTAAGTTACCCGAAGCACTTAATAGACCGCGATAGATACTACTATCTAATAAAGTAGTCATGACCTGCTCTATACGTGACAAATCATCAATCGTTTCAAATAAGGGTGCAACCTTAAGGTGACAGAACCACTGCTTATTTTCATCATATCCACAAAGTCCAACAAAACGGGCTAATACTAAAACCTCTAATATATGACTGGCATGGTGAGTCATTGAGATAACATAACTGCCAAATACTTTGTTACTGACTTCACGACGTAAACGTTTCATCAATATAAAGACAGATATAGTTTCTGCCGTATTTTTAGTTAGACTCTGTGTGCTATTAACGACAGGCAACATTGGTTGAGTCAATAATTGGCTTAATAAGGAGAATCTTTCAGATTCATCTTTATCGATGTAATCAGCCGCTAGACCGAGTTGTTGTAATAATTCAGCCATAGTTTCAGAATGACGGCTAGACTCTTGACGCAAGTCAAGTTGTAGTAAGTAAAAGCCAAAGGTGCCCACCAAACGAATAAGATCTAATAACTCTCCATTGGCAATGTTTACATCACCATTGCTACTCAATGAATCCTTAATTAATTGCAAATCCTGCATAAACTCATCTTCTGATAAATAAGCGACGCCAAACGGTGAAGCACTATTTTCAGGGGAGAAGTATTTTTGGCTGACTCGCAAATTATCTTCTAGTCGATAACGCATTATGTAAAGTTTACGACGATAAGGTTCAGTGATAAAACGCTGCGGCTTTGCACTGAAAGCATCACTATATGTTTTCTCATCAGCGACAATATTCTCTGCTAGTGCATTACTGATTTTACTGACGGGTGTTGAGTGGGTGATGATGTGGCTAAGCTTAGTGATATCTTCCAAATAACGACGTAACACTGTGCGTTGCTGTAATTTCACTGCCATTTCAGTGGTATCGGCAGTCACAAATGGATTGCCATCTCTATCACCACCGATCCAAGAACCAAATGTCAGGAAATTAGGTACATTAATCGTCTGGCCACGCTCTATTTCATCGGCGTAAAGTCGTTGAATAGATAATTCCATATTACGATAGGTCTTTGGTACTGCGTCAAACAGGCTGACATTAAAATAAAATAAACCATTTTTGACTTCATCGCGTACCGTCGGTTTGATTGCTCGAACTTCATCTGTTGCCCACAAAACTTGAATTTGAGTTTTCAGTTTGGCTCTTAACTGCTTTTTATCATAGGGTGTTAATGACATATTCACTGCTTGTTCATCAAGTAGGAATATTCGTCTTAAACCTTCCATTACCGCACGTCGTTTAGATTCAGTAGGATGAGCGGTGAATACCGGAATATAATTCAAGTTATCCAACAATTCTTGCAATTGAGTCAAACTAACATCTTCATTTTTACATTGCTCAATCGTGTCATTAAATGACCCTCGCCACAACTTGTCATTGTTGCGTAATTGGATAACTCGATTGTGGTGCTGATGAGCTTGTTCAGCCGTATTTACCAAGCTGAAATACAAGTTAAATGCACGGATCACATCGGACAATAATGCCTCATCTAACTGAGCGATATCGGTCATAAGTTGGTCACGTAACTCAGGATCATCATCGTTGCGTAAGCTAATGAACCCTGTACGTAAGCGCTCAACATTATCATAAACCTGCGATGGACAATGGGCTTTTATTACTTCGCCCAGTAAAACACCTAATAATCTGACACGCTGCCGTAAATCAGCATCAGTGCGTAAAATCAGATGAGGTACGGAATTATCTTGAGACATCATATATCCTAAAGTCGAACACAAAAATCGCCTACATACTACCCTGTTCTATGTTGCCACATTGAAAAAACTCACTATAAGTACTATCGATCAGAACAATAGAGCGGCACTAATTTATCTATTAATAGACAAGACAAAATCACCTATTTATAGCAGTGAAATAACCATTATCCTGAGCCTTGCATGGTTACCTTCATCAAAATATCATCGTAAGAATCTCACTATTACAAGCAAAATATTGCCTATTTGAATCTGTAGCGTTTGATTTTATGGGACAACAGATTTTTAAGGGCTGAGTAAAATTGGAATTCATAAAGTCACTAATGGCGCAACGGTGCATAACTAGATTGTGGCTAGCTGACTTAAGCTGTTTATTTAGCTATAGAATGTGTGGGTAAATTTACAGCACTAATTAGCTGCTTGTTCTTTACGCATCATCCACAGACCTATCATAAATAATATCAAAGCAGCCCAGATAATGCCAAAGGTGACCATTCTCTGAGGTGGGTAAGCTTCGTTAAGAATTAAAATTGCAATTAAGAATTGAATCGTAGGATTGATATACATAATAAAACCGACAGTAGACAGGTCAACACGACGTGCAGCCATGGCAAATAAAACTAGCGGTAATGCAGTAAGAAAACCCGAGCTAATTAATAGCAAGGTCATTGTTTCGTTGTTGCCAAAGACAAGTTCATTATGTTGACCAAAAACTTGCCATGCAATCCAGAGCAGTCCCAAAGGTAATAACCACAACATTTCCACTGTTAAACCGCTGATACCATCAATATTGCAATATTTTCTGACCACGCCGTAAAAAGCAAAAGCAACCGCCAACACAAGACTGATCCACGGTATAGTTCCTAGACTGATAAACTCCCAAATAACAGCAACTGTGGCTAGTACACCAGCCCATGCTTGCAGTGGATGAAGACGTTCTTTAAAAAAAAGTCTGGCCAGCATTAAACTAACAACAGGTGTCATGAAATAGCCCAAACTGGATTCTAATACCCGATGGTTTGTGACTGCCCAGATATAAGTCATCCAATTGATAGCAATAAGTAGCGCAGATAATCCCATCCATGCAATGAGTTTTTTATCTTTAAATGCAGTAAATAATTTACTCCAGCGTCTTAACAATACACCAAGCAATAAGGTGGCAACTAGGGACCAGATAATGCGATGTGTAACCACTTCTATAGGAGAAACATGACTCAGATAACTGAAAAAAAGAGGGAAAATACCCCAGATGCTATAGGCAGCAACAGCCAATAAAATTCCTTGCATTATTCCTCACGATAATTCGATTCAGTATTTTTATATAGTGCCATTAAGCTTTAAGAAATACTTGCAGGCAGGCTGGACGTTTGTACATTCGTTGAGCATAACTTTTTAAATTATTAGGCACTATAAATTGAGTGCTTTGAGCCCAGTGTAATGTTTATGCAAGGACAAAAAAATCATCATAATGTGGTCTCAAGTAGACACTATCTAGTGGCAAAAAGTTTTTGTTGGACACTATTGTCGCAATGTAATTCAATATTGCAGCACTTTCACTAATAATTAAGTCCATCATTCTCTAATGTTGGCACTTTTCCTTGGTAGTTGATACGTTTGTAAGCAACCGTTCTGCTGCCATTATTTTGTTAACTACCTAGTATGATTTTAACATATTTAAAAGAGAGTCCTCCTTCTTCTAAAGTCCTTAAAGCACGAAAGGACCTCGACTGAGCACCAGCATAAAGTGTTATCATTTGTGCATCTAATCTACTCGACTAAAACCTAAGTAAGCTTAAAAATTCTATGACTGATCTATCTGAAGAAATCATCTGCGACTGTACTGGCACCACGAGAGGTAAAATTAATCAGTTAATAGCCAATGGCAAAAATAACTTTGATAAAATCTCATCTGCAACGGGTGCAGGCACAGGCTGCGGTTCATGCGATGTACTAATAGAAGAAATATTAGCAGAACAAAATACTGAGACAGCTATAAACGATTAAAAACCTGCAAGTTCATGCTTAATTTATAGTGAAGTTAATGCTCTACATTATTGTTATTGCTTACGTTTAGATCTATGTTCGCGTAGTTTAAGTAATGTCAAAACTGGACCAGACAAGGCATATAATGCAAAGCTTGCAAACAATATAACGGGCGGGTCAATCGCGACTAAAGCAAAGATCAATACCAATACAAGCATAACGACAAATGGCACTTTTCCATGTAAATCAAGCTCTTTAAAACTTGAATACCTGACAGTACTAACCATTAAAAGACCAACTATAAAGGTAAGAGGTAATGCGATTGCACTCATCAGTGCAGGATCGATATCATTACTAGTTCCAGCCCAGACTAGTCCCGCTAAACAGGCCGCAGCAGCAGGACTTGGAAGACCTTGAAAATAGCGTTTATCTTCAATGCCCAGTTGCGTATTAAAGCGAGCTAATCGTAAAGCACCACAGGCCGCATAAATAAAAGCGACCATCCAACCAAACTTACCCATATCAAGTAGTGACCATTGAAAGATAACTAAAGCTGGGGCTAGGCCAAATGAAACCATATCTGCAAGGCTGTCATACTCGGCCCCAAAATCACTTTGTGTATTGGTCATCCTTGCGATACGACCATCCAAACCATCCATTATCATCGCAATAAATATAGCAATGGCGGCGGATTCAAAATCACCACGAATGGCTGCAATAATCGCATAAAATCCAGCAAATAAACCGGCTGTGGTAAATAGGTTCGGTAGTAAATAAATGCCGCGACGTTGTTGTTTTTCTATATCCATTACTTAAATTAACCTTTTAAATACGCTTAATTAGTCATCAATAATAGCAGAAACTAAATATTTCATATCAGTTACATGTTGATGTCTAGCTTAGAAATATTGCTGTTGCTAGAATAGTATTAAGTTATTGCTAGCAAATAATGATGTTTGATTTAGACATCAACTGAATCAGTGTAACTTTTCAGTTCAATTTTTGTCTGTAATGTATGGGCGCCTATTCTGCCCTTTCCATAACAAGGGAAAATAAAATGAAAACAGTATTTATAAGCTTAGTGTCCACCTTATTAATATCAAACATTGCTTGGGGGCAACCAGCCAGTGAAACCACAAGTAACACAGCCTCAAAATCTGAAGCAATAGCGACTCAGGCCAAGCATACTGCAAAGGCTTACAAACCTTATACCAATGAGAGTCAAAAAAATAACTCACTGTTCCGTGGCGCACTTGCAATACATCAAATGAATGTGAAACGTGCAATGAAAGATCAACCTAAACAGATTATAACTACGGCTAAACCTTATACCAACGCAAGTGAAAAACATAATTCATTAGCGCGTGCAGCGCTTGCAATACATGAAATGAATGTGAAGATTTTTTCCACCAGACTGATTGACTACACACCAAACAGCTCAACAGATAATCAAAACAGTTCATTTATCAGTTCGATATTAGAAAAAAAACGTTAGTCCATTTAAGTAAGCTATGTAAAAAAAGGGGCTAATGTTTTCACATCAGCCCCTTTTAAAAATCATACTATTGATGATTAGTTTTTATCTTGATCAACAATCTTTTGGATCCAAGGCATCATTCCACGCAATTTAGCACCTGTTACTTCAATTGGATGTTGTGCGTTGATGTGACGCATTGATGTCATTTCTGGATAGCCAGTTTGACCTTCAAGGATAAATTGTTTTGCATATTTACCTTCTTGAATGTTTTTCAATGCTTCACGCATTGCCCAACGGCTTTCTTCATTGATGATTTTAGGACCAGTAACATATTCGCCATATTCAGCATTGTTAGAAATTGAGTAGTTCATGTTAGCGATACCGCCTTCATACATAAGATCTACGATCAATTTTAATTCATGCAAACATTCAAAATAAGCCATTTCAGGTGCATAGCCTGCTTCAGTCAACGTTTCAAAACCTGCTTTAACGAGTTCAACTGCACCACCACATAAAACAGCTTGTTCGCCGAATAAGTCAGTTTCAGTTTCATCACGGAATGTTGTTTCGATGATACCTGTACGACCACCACCTACACCAGCTGCGTAAGATAAAGCGATTGCTTTAGCATTACCCGATGCATCTTGTTCAACAGCGATTAAATCCGGAATACCACCACCACGGACAAACTCACTACGTACAGTATGACCAGGCGCTTTAGGCGCAATCATAATAACGTCTAAATCAGCACGAGGAAGTACTTGTTTGTAGATAATAGCAAAACCATGAGCAAAGGCTAAAACAGCACCTTTTTTCAAGTTAGGTTCAACTTCATCACGATATAGTTGAGATTGGAATTCATCCGGTGTCAAAATCATCACTAAGTCAGCATCTGACACAGCAGTCGGTGTATCCGTTACTTTTAAGCCATGAGCTTCCGCTTTAGCGATAGAAGATGAACCAGGACGAAGTGCAACCGTGACATCTACACCTGAATCATTCAAGTTACATGCGTGTGCATGGCCTTGTGAACCATACCCTACAATTGCAACTTTCATACCTTTGATGATGGATAAGTCACAATCTTTATCGTAATACATATTCAAACTCATTACTTAATTCCTTTAATACTTTAAAATTTAATTTGAGTGTGCAGATTATACCTGCAAACATTTCTCGCCGCGTGCAATACCTGAGACACCAGACCGCACGGTTTCAATAATCTTATGTTCAGCCAAAGCTTCAATAAAAGAATCTGTTTTTTTACCTGAGCCCGTTAGCTCAATGGTGAATGTTGTTGGCGTAACATCAATTATATTGCCACGGAAAATATCTGATAGACGTTTAACATCTTCGCGTTGGGCCATGGTTGATGCTTTGACTTTAATGAGCATCATTTCACGTTCAATATGGGGACCTTCAGACAAATCTAATAACTTAACAACATCGATTAACTTGTTGAGTTGTTTTGTTATTTGTTCAACTACCCGATCAGTACCATCTGTCACAATCGTCATCCGAGATAAGGTTGGGTCTTCTGTCGGTGCCACCGTTAATGACTCAATATTATAAGCACGTGCTGAAAATAAACCGGCAACACGAGACAACGCCCCCGCTTCGTTTTCAATTAGAATTGAAATAATATGACGCATTATGACAACTCCTCTTCTGGATCTTGTGGCAAATCATCACCATGAGGCGATAAGTGCATTTGATTATGTCCTTTTCCAGCTTGAATCATAGGGTAAACATTTTCAGTTTGATCGGTCATGATATCAAAAAATACTAATCGATCTTTCATAGCAAAACCTCTTTCAAGTTCTGCCTTCAAATCTTTAGGATCTTCAATGCGTATGCCAACATGACCGTAACTTTCTGCTAATTTCACAAAATCAGGCAATGATTCCATATACGAAGATGAATATCGGTTTTCATAGAAGAATTCTTGCCATTGACGAACCATGCCTAAATAACGGTTATTTAAGGAAATAATTTTAATGGGCAAACCATATTGTAAACAGGTAGATAACTCCTGAATACACATTTGAATACTACCCTCACCAGTAACACAAGCAACAATGGCATCTGGATAAGCAAGTTGAACACCCATTGCAGCCGGTAAACCAAAGCCCATAGTGCCAAGGCCACCAGAGTTAATCCAACGCTTAGGCTTTTCAAAACCATAATACTGGGCCGCCCACATTTGATGCTGGCCGACATCAGATGTGATATAGGCGTCACCCTCTGTAATCTCGTGCAATAATTCAATGGCATGTTGCGGTTTAATTTGATCGCTTTCACGATCAAAATTCATGCAGTTAGTTGCTTGCCAGCTATGGATAGTTTTCCACCATGCAGCTAGCGCTTTTTTCTGGGGCTCTTTTTTACCCGTTTTCAAAAGATGATTCATTTCTTGTAACACGCCAGAAACATCACCTACAATCGGAACATCAACTGTAATTGTTTTTGAGATTGAAGAAGGATCGATATCAATATGGATAATTTTTGCATCAGGGCAAAATTCTGCGATTTTACCTGTTACCCGATCATCAAAACGCGCACCGACAGCAATCAATACATCACAGCCATGCATCGCCATATTAGCTTCATATGTGCCGTGCATGCCAAGCATGCCGATATTCAATTTATCGCTAGCAGGAAAAGCACCTAGCCCCATTAAAGTACTGGTAAATGGATAGCCGAGGTGACGAACAAAAGTTCGTAATTCTTCAGAGGCATTACCTAGTACAGCACCACCACCACAATATATCATCGGCTTTTTAGCCGTTAATAATAAATCAACGGCACGTTTAATCTGACCTGAGTGGCCCTTAACAATAGGCTGATATGAGCGCATCGTTATTTTATCAGGGTAGTGATAAGGTATTTTAATGGCAGGATCAGTCATGTCTTTTGGCACATCAACAACAACAGGTCCAGGTCGGCCTGTTGTTGCCACATAAAAGGCTTTCTTGATAGTTTCTGCTAATTTAGTAACGTCTTTAACCAAAAAATTATGCTTTACACAGGGACGTGTAATGCCGACAGAATCAACTTCTTGAAAGGCATCAGTACCAATAACAGCAGAAGGAACTTGGCCGGTGATAACAACCATAGGAATTGAATCCATATAGGCCGTTGCAATACCCGTGACAGCATTAGTTGCACCGGGTCCTGATGTCACTAAAACAACCCCAGGCTTGCCTGTTGCGCGCGCATAACCGTCGGCTGCATGAGTCGCTGCTTGTTCGTGGCGTACTAGAATATGGTTTACGTCATCTTGACGATAAAGCGCATCATAAATATGAAGCACTGAACCACCAGGATAACCAAACAAAAATTCAACACCTTCGTCTTTTAAACAACGAACCAGAATTTCGGCACCGCTTAATTCCACGTGTTCCCCTTTGAATCGCCTTAACGATAAATAAGCATAAAAATATAAAACGTCTAAATGTACTTGTAATGCCGCTTTAGGTCAAGAAAAACAAGCGGAAAATTCATTAAGGTAACATAAATTTTAAGTATAAATATCTGTTCATTGTATAGCTATGGCATAATTCAAGGCTATGACAATATTAAACAGCACACAACTAACTATAAGCCAGCCAGATGACTGGCATCTGCACTTGCGCGATGATGCGGCACTTGAACGTACTGTTGCTGATAGCGCACGCTATTTTAGCCGCGCTATCATCATGCCTAATTTACGTCCTCCAGTGACCTCGACGTCATTAGCCATTGAGTATCGCGATCGTATTTTAGAAGCGCGCCCTGCTGCAAATAACTTCATGCCATTAATGACGTTATACCTCACTGATAATACGACTGCAGATGAAATTCAACAGGCACATAAGAGTGGCATTGTGCACGGTGTTAAACTTTACCCTGCTGGTGCGACCACTAACTCCGATGCTGGCGTCACTGATTTAAGACTCTGTGCTGATGCCTTACGTCAAATGCAGCATGTTGGCATGCCTCTACTGATACATGGTGAAGTTACTAGCCCTGAAATTGATGTATTTGATCGTGAAAAAGTATTTATTAAGCAAGTTTTACAACCACTTTTAGCCAACTACCCCACACTAAAAGTAGTTTTTGAACACATTACAACGGCTGAAGCAGTCAACTTTGTAATGAATGGTGATCCTCGGATTGCAGCCACAATAACTCCCCACCATTTATTATTAAATCGTAATGACTTACTTGTGGGTGGTATTCATCCCCATAACTATTGCTTACCCGTTTTAAAACGCAATACACATCAACAAGCGCTGATTTCAGCTGCAACAAGTGGCAACCCTAAATTCTTTTTAGGAACAGATAGTGCACCCCATGCCATCGATGCAAAAGAAACATCTTGTGGTTGCGCGGGTATTTATAGTAGCCATGCTGCCATTGAATTATATGCCGAGGTCTTTGAAGCGGCTGACGCTTTAGATAAACTAGAGGGCTTTGCAAGCCACTATGGTGCTGACTTCTATGGTCTTGCTCGAAACACCAGCAAAATAACCTTAGTCAAACAATCTTGGCGTGTGCCTGAGTCTTTGAGTTATGCTGGAAAACCTTTAATCCCGATGCGAGCGGGTCAAGAAATTAGTTGGAAGGTTAAAGTTTAACAGCCTAGCTTTTCCAAATAATTAATTACCAATTAAAATTAGCTTTCCTGTTTTAGGATCACGAAATACCTGACCCACCGCTTCAAAACCATCGCTACCTCCGTTGCGACCTAAGGGTGACTCAGGTATTTCCTTTCCTGTTTCAATAATTTTTTCTGAATGCGTCGGCGGCTTTACAGTTTGTTGAAAATGCTCTTGTAAATGTTTTTCAGCATTAGGTGAGTAAAGCCATCATTATTGACTATAGTCATATCGGCGTTTACTTGCTCAAGTATTCCTGAAATACTACCCGAACAATGACCCAAAGACGGTTTTAAGGCTAGATGAATTGCTGTATCACCCTTGCTGTCTTGAGATCGACAAACACAGACTACTGTCTTTTCGGCTTAGCAACCGCGATAACTTTATCGGCTATGACAGCCTGATGTAAAGTCGTTTTTTTTGGGTCTGAATCTACGGGTATATTGCTTGCTGGCTAGGCGGCATAACACGTCAGCGTGAACACGACGCACAATATAGCAATTAAACCTTTCATTTATATCCTTAAATGTATAAAGATCAAGTTGACGCAAAGTGTGCAATCAGGATTGAACAATAAATCAAGGATCAGGTACAAGCCAACTTAATTTTAAGCATCACCTGTACATGCAAGTGCTTTAAATCACTACACCAATTCGCTTAGCTACTTCTTCATAGGCTTCAATAACACCACCAAGTCCTTGGCGGAAGCGATCTTTATCTAGCTTTTTACGTGTTTTTGCATCCCATAAACGACAACCATCTGGGCTGAATTCATCACCTAAAACAACCTCATCTTTAAACAAGCCAAATTCAAGTTTGTAATCCACTAATATCATGCCTTGGTCAGCAAATAACTTCTTCAATTCAACATTAACTTTAAAAGTTAACTCTTTCATTCTAATGACAGAGTCAGTTGAAGCCCAGCCAAATGTTTCAATATGAAATTCATTGATCATTGGATCATGTAGCGCATCGTTTTTAAGGAAAAACTCGAATATCGGCGGGTTTAATTCTAAGCCATCTTCAACACCTAAGCGTCGAACTAAACTGCCAGAAGCCACATTTCGGACAACACACTCAACGGGCATCATTTCCATATTTTTCACCACTGATTCTGTGTTATTAAGCAGTTTTTCAAAATGAGTGGGAATACCCGCTTTCTCAAGGTGTTCCATAATAAAGGCATTAAATTTATTATTAACTTCTCCCTTGCGGCTGAGTTGTTCCATTTTTTCGCCATCAAACGCCGAAGTATCATCACGAAAACTCATAATGACAAAGTCATCATGATCAGTTGCGTAGATACTTTTAGCTTTACCTGCAAATAGTTCTTGTTTTTTTTCCATCATTTACTCTCTAGCTAGTAGTTATCTCACGCCAATCAAAGCCTCTTTCTTGTTCGGCAAGTCCGATCCAGCTTTGCTCACAGTTTAGTGCCTCAGCAAATAGAGGCGCCACAATATTCGGTGAATTATTTTTTTCACTTAAGTGCATTGCCACAATATGTTGCAAACGTGTGGTATCAATCTTTTCTAGAATTTGAGCTGACTGCACATTATTTAAATGACCTAACCTACCTGAGACACGGTTTTTTAAATGATCTGGATACTCACTGCTATCTAACATTGTCATATCATGATTAGCTTCTAATAATAAGGCATCACAGGCTGATAGGGCTTGTTCAATAATTGGAGTTGTCATGCCCACGTCAGTAAGTAAACCCAAACGATGCTGTCCATTAGAAAATACAAATTGACTGGGTTCACGTGCATCATGCGGCACCGGAAAAGGCTCAACATCAATATCATTAATTTGAAAGTGTTGATGGCAACTAAATTCAGTCACTAGATGGACTAGGTCAGCAGCCATACAACCTGCTGTACCAGCTGTTGCATAGACAGGAATATTGTATTTTCTAGCTAAAACACGTACACCATTAATATGGTCAGCATGTTCATGTGTAATGACCATAGCCGTTAACTGTTCAGCGCTAAAAGATAAACGCTGTAAACGTTTTTCAGTTTCACGAGCAGAAAAACCACAATCGACCAGTAAGGTAGTCTTTCCCTGTGAAATTAATGTTCCATTACCTTTACTTCCACTGCCTAGAGAAGAAAAACGCATTATTGTGACAATTGTTCCTGCATTAAGGTTAACAAACGTTTAGCAGTATCAGAGGACGTTCTTATTTCTTGTGCATCTAACACAACAATTTTAGTTTTGTCGGCATCAGAGATAAGTTTAATGTAATAAAATTCTTCAGGTGATTTGTCAACTTCATCTTTCCAGAAAGCCAAACTGCTCAAAATACCTGACTCGTCCTCTTCAACATCATTTAATGGATCTAAATAGTGAACAAAATAAATACCTCGTGTGCGATCCCGATCTTCAACAGCAAAGCCTTTGCTATCTAAAATACGCCCTACTCGTCTCCATACGCTAGAAAAATCTTGCTCAACCATTAATGCTTGCTGATCGTTTGCCTCATCAATAAGTTGAGTGTTAACAACCGCTATTTGAGGCTGACTTTGTTTTACTGCTTGAATTTCAGCTTTTTCTTGTTGATACAAGGCGCCTAAAAATTCAGCTAATTGACGAAGCATCGCTTCATTTTTTTGTGCGTTATTTTCACCAGACGCAGCACTGATATAAAGAGAGGACGCTTTTGATCTATCCCCCCGTTGTAGCCTTAATCGATAAGCATAATCATCTGCTGTTATCGCTGTATCCATCAAACCAATACGGAAGTCTTTATGGACAATGTCAATATCTTTTTCTCTCCAGAAATCTAAACTCCGCTCCCATAATGCTTCTAGTTCTCCTGGCACAACTAAATGACGTTTTTTACCTTGGCCAGTTAAAGCGGGTTTAGTCTCAGGAGCAACATTGTATTTAGAAGCTAGTGGGTTATTTTCTGCTTCTTCAAATTCAGAATACGTCGCCGAGCTAGTTTGACTTCCTGCAATAGAGTCAATGATCCGGACGGTACTCAGATCAGGAGGAACATCGAGAGGAGGCATAGTTTCTGCTTTACGATATTTTTTGCTATTGTCAGGGACAACCTCATCTAACGATGAAAAAAGACTACAACCACCCAGCGTTGTAGCCAACAATACAGCTAAAGATATATATTTAAAACGGATAACTTTCATGTAGTTGAGTTCACTTAAAAATTTAGTTTAACAAACTGGCAGCCGTTAATGCTTCACGCACCGACTGATGATGTTGTTCTGATAGTAGGGTCATAGGCAATCGAATACCTGTGGGGATTAAGCCCATCTCTGCTAAAGCCCATTTAACTGGAATTGGATTGGATTCTAAAAACAATGTTTTATGCAATAAAGCCAATTCGCTATTTATTGCTTGTGCAGCCGTTTGATCGCCAGCAAGTGCTTTTGCACAAACTGCCTGCACTAACGCGGGTGCTACGTTGGCAGTAACAGAAATAACACCATGGCCTCCAGCCATTATGAAATCAACAATATTGCCATCTTCACCTGTATATAGCTCAATTTTATTGCCACATAAGGCTTTTATCTGAGTGACCCGAGATAAATCACCGCTTGCTTCTTTTATTCCAATAATATTTCTAATATCAGCAAGGCGAGCTACCGTCTCAGGTAATAAGTCACAGGCTGTTCGACTAGGTACATTATAAAGAATTTGAGGTATATCAACTGCTTCAGCAATTGCCCTATAATGCAGATATAGGCCTTGTTGGGTAGGCCTATTATAGTAAGGTGTTACCAATAACACGGCATCAACACCTAAGTCTTTCGCATATTGGGTTAATTCAATGGCTTCTCTTGTTGAATTTGCCCCAGTACCCGCGATAACAGGGATCCGCCCATCGACTTGGCTGACAACTTGCCGAATAACTGCGCAATGTTCCTCAACTGTCAATGTTGCTGACTCACCCGTAGTTCCAACGGCTACGATTGCCTCGCTACCATTGGTTATGTGGAACTCAATCAACTTCTTCAGGCAGTCGCTATCCAAAGAACCATCTGTTCGCATAGGTGTCACCAGTGCTACCATACTGCCGCTAAACATGTTCGCCAGACTCCATAAAATAAACCGACATATTACTTTGCCCGTTACAAGATAACAAGAAGCGAATATCCATATTCATCCTTTGATGGTTAACTATACCACTAACTAAAGTCTATATTAAGCTATTGACCCAATACTGAGAGCAAACATCCTATGAGCAGCTTACAAATTGACCAAGCTATGCCAGACTTTGAACTACCTAGTACCGGCGACACTATTTTTCGATTATCTGACCATCTAGGTAAAAATATCGTTATTTATTTTTATCCAAAAGACAATACACCTAGCTGCACACTGGAAGGACTGCTATTTCGCGACCATATTGCCGAGTTTACGGCGCATAACACCGTTATTTTTGGCATCTCACGTGACAGTGTTCGTGTGCATGAAAATTTCAAAAATAAACACGCATTTCTTTTTGAATTATTATCTGATGCCAAAGAAGACGCATGTGCACTTTTTGATGTTTTACATTTGAAAAAGAACTACGGCCGCGAATATATGGGAATTGTGCGCAGTACCTTCCTAATCGATAAACAAGGTATTTTGCGTCAAGAATGGCGTAAGGTTAAAGTAAAAGAACACCTTGCAGAAGTTTTAGAGGCTGTAAAAGCACTTTAGGCCAAAAATGGCCTGACAATTTTTTTATTGCTAGGCTAATTTTTTTGATAAATCATCAAGTCCCGTCCCTATTAAGTTCACAGGATAGTCCCTTAAAGTTATCCACAGGAAACCACCTACTTATCCACTGCCTACTATTCCAAACCACATCATCTTGTGGTTCAATACTAAAAAAACCACTACAGCTTGTGGTTTAGGGATTTCCGTCTTCTTCAGATAAACGCAGGGTTTTGCACTATGGCAAATGAATCAGCAGCAACTTCTTCAATCTCAAGTCAGTATCGAGTTATCCGCCGTAATGGCCAGGTAACTGACTTTGATATAAGTAAAATTGCCACCGCAATTACTAAAGCTTTTCTTGCCGTAGAGGGTAATTCAGCTAGCGATAGTCGTCGTATTCACGATATCGTTGCCAATATTGCCAAACAAATTTCTCAAAACCTAACACGCCACTTGGATGATGGTGGCACGGTTCATATCGAAGATATTCAAGATCAAGTTGAATTGGCATTGATGCGCGCTGACGAATACAAAGTGGCCCGTGCTTATGTACTTTACCGTGATCAACAAGCGCAAAAACGTGCTGAAGAAGAAAAACAGCATCCATCACCTGTATCTGTCAACGTTATTAATGTAACCGCATTAGACGGCAGCAAAGCGCCGCTGGATATTAATCGCTTGCAAAGTTTGATTGTTGAAGCCTGTGAAGGTTTAAAAGAAGTCGATAGTGCAGCTATCTTACGTGATACACAACGTAATATATTTGATGGTGTTAATGAAGCTGATGTTGAAAAATCATTAGTTATGTCAGCACGGACTTTTATCGAAAAAGATCCTGACTACAGTACTGTAGCAGCTCGTTTATTGATGGATAGCATTCGTCGTGAAGCATTGACCTTTGTTTACAAGCAACCTCGTCAAGCATCACAGCATGAAATGATGGATGTCTATCCCGATTATTTTAAACGCTATATTCACCATGCGATTGAACATGAATTAGTGGCTCCTGAGTTAGCTCAGTATGATCTAGAACGTATGGGTAAAGCACTAAAACCAGAGCACGATTTCAACTTTACCTATCTGGGTCTACAGACCTTGTATGACCGTTACTTCATCCATAAAAACAATGTTCGATTTGAACTACCACAAGCGTTCTATATGCGAGTCTCAATGGGCTTAGCAATCAACGAGCAAGACCGTGAAGAGCGCGCTATTGAATTCTACAATTTATTGTCTTCATTCGACTTTATGAGTAGCACACCCACCCTATTTAACGCCGGTACATTACGCCCACAATTATCGTCATGCTACTTAACAACCGTCCCTGATGATTTGGGCGGTATTTATAGTGCAATGCGTGATAATGCACTGCTATCAAAATTTGCCGGTGGTCTAGGAAATGATTGGACTCGGGTGCGAGGTTTAGGCGCTCATATCAAAGGCACTAATGGTAACTCACAAGGTGTTGTGCCTTTCTTAAAAGTGGCTAATGACACTGCCGTTGCTGTCAATCAAGGTGGTAAGCGTAAAGGTGCAGTGTGTGCTTATTTAGAAACATGGCATATCGATGTTGAAGAGTTTTTAGATTTACGTAAAAATACAGGGGATGACCGTCGTCGTACTCATGATATGAATACCGCTAACTGGATCCCTGATTTATTCATGAAACGCGTGGCTGAAAATGGTGATTGGACATTATTCTCACCAGAAGAAACACCTGATTTACATGATTTAGTTGGTTTGAAATTTGAAGCGGCCTACAAAGCTTACGAAGTAAAAGCGGCCGGTGGTGAAATGCGAAATACCAAAACAATGCCTGCTAATGACTTATGGCGCAAAATGTTAGGTATGTTATTTGAAACAGGGCACCCTTGGATTACATTTAAAGATCCGTGTAACTTACGTAGCCCACAACAACACGTTGGTGTCGTTCATAGCTCAAACTTATGTACAGAAATCACCCTAAATACATCCGATGATGAAATCGCTGTATGTAACTTAGGTTCAGTAAACTTACCGCAGCATGTGGGTGAAAATGGTCTCGATTTAGAAAAACTAAAACGTACCATCACCACCGCCATGCGTATGTTAGATAACGTGATTGAATACAACTATTACAGTGTGCCGCAAGCCCGTCATTCTAACCTACTACATCGTCCCGTGGGCCTCGGCATAATGGGCTTCCAAGATGCACTTTATAAACTACGTCTACCATATAGCTCTGATAGTGCAGTAACATTTGCTGATACATCAATGGAAGCCGTCAGCTACTATACTATTGAAGCATCATCCGATCTTGCTGCAGAACGTGGACGTTACAAAACCTACGAAGGTAGTTTGTGGAGCAAAGGCATATTGCCCATCGATTCGATCAAACTACTTAAAGAAGCACGAGGTGAATATCTTCAACAAGATGAGAGCCAAACTCTAGATTGGGACACTTTACGTGACAAAATAAAGCAACAAGGTATGCGTAACTCAAACACCATGGCAATCGCTCCTACTGCCACAATCTCTAATATATGTGGTGTTAGTCAATCGGTTGAACCCACTTACCAAAACTTATTCGTTAAATCGAATTTGTCAGGTGAATTTACAGTTATTAACCCCTACATGGTGGATGACTTAAAAGAGCGTGGTTTGTGGGATGACGTTATGATCAATGATCTCAAATACTTCGATGGTAGTGTGCAATCAATTGATCGTGTACCTGCAGAATTAAAAGCATTGTACGTCACTGCTTTTGAAATGGATGCACGTTGGTTAATTGAGGCCGCTTCTCGTCGTCAAAAATGGATTGACCAAGGACAAAGCTTAAACTTGTACATGGCTGAACCATCAGGTAAAAAAATGGACAACTTATACAAACTAGCATGGGTACGTGGTTTAAAAACAACCTACTACCTACGTTCAATGGGTGCAACAGCAGCAGAAAAAACCAGCAGTTCACAAAGTTCAGAACCTGTCGCCTTAGCCCCCGTATCAAATATAAATGACGAACTCGTATTAGGAGAAGGCATGGAAGCCCCTCAAGCGTGTTCAATTCTAGAACCAGATTGTGAGGCATGTCAATAATGTTAAATTGGGAAGATCCATTTTCTGCACAAGATGAGGCAGTTGAAGTAGTTGAGAGTGATGATGTATTAATGGTTGCTAAAGCGCCACCTACCGAGGCCAATACGCCAATTATGTCATTGCCATTAGCTAATATTGCGCCTGTTAATCCGGACGATAAACGCGTGGTTAATGGCATGACTGATATCAACCAATTAGCTCCCTTTAAATATCCTTGGGCATGGCAGTATTTTCTTAATGCCAACAAGAATCACTGGACACCGCTTGATATTAATATGGCACAAGACGTTCATGACTACCGTCATAAGCTGACCTTAGAAGAACGCCATGTTTATGAAAATGTCTTGTCATACCTAACCACATCCGACATTCTCGCCATGCGTAATATCGGTTTAGCGGTGATGGAAAAAATGAGTGCGCCTGAGTTACAAATCTATCAAGCACGCCAAGTGTATGAAGAGGCATTGCATACATGGACATACCAACATTGCATCGAAACTATCGGTCTTGATCAAAGTGAAATTTATAACCGCTACCGTGTTGTGCCAGAAATAAATCAAAAAATCCAACTGGCTAATAGTCGCCTTAACTCGATTATGCGTAGTGACATTAACTTGCATGATCGTGACGAGCTAGAAAATTTTGTTATGGCTTATGCCTTCTTTGCTGCTATTTTTGAAGGTTGCTGGTTCTACAATGGTTTTAGCCCTATTTTCGCCCTGCAACGCCGTGGTTTGATGAAAGGTACCTCCGAGCAATTACAATACATTATGCGTGATGAGGTCATGCATGCTTCATTTGGTATTCGCGTTGTAAAACAAATCATTAAAGAAGAAAATGTCGTATTAGATCCTGCGAAAATTCAAAAAATGTTTGAAGAAGCTGAAGAAGCAGAACGTATTTACGCCAGCTACATTTTGCGTGATCCCATACTAGGTTACTCCCAGGAAGATCACGTGGCTCAATTTCGCTTCATCGCTAATCGCCGTGCTAAACAACTCGGATTCGGAGAACCCTTCCCTGGCGCAGAAGCGGCTCTACCCTGGTTAGATGAACAATCTAATATGAAAAAAGAGAAAAACTTCTTTGAAACCAAAGTTACAGAGTACCAAACCGGTGGTGCACTTAATTGGGATTAACTAAAAAAAGCCAGAATAAGAGATTGTTCTGGCTTTTTTGGATTGATGAAGTCTACCGTATAAATACTCAAAAATAGAGTTAAACCTCGGGCTCTATACCTGAAATGGGATTGAAATTTTCTAAAAGTGCCGTAAATGTACTAGAAAGATGTTTCTAGATCTTCCATCTCCCCACAAAGAGTAAAAATATATCTTAGATAATTAAAGAGCATGGCAGATGTGCCCTCTCACTGCTCTCTAAAGAGAAATTTTTTAATAATTAATGGCATCATCCTTTTTACTCAGACATTGCAACAAATGCATTCAATATTATCTAAACTAAAATGAACCCTAAGATACAATCAGTAAGAATGAATTATATAGATGGCATTAGATCTGTTGATAGTAATTTTAACAAGCTATGGGTAATAAAAGTATTTAAAGTGGTTAGTGCTGGAAAAGACAACATTAACTATCCTAAGCTTCTACTTAATAGAAGCGTTCATAGTATCTTCACATGTAAAAACTAATTTTCAATCGAATCGTAAATTAAAACACAAATTCAGCATGCTTAGATTACCCCAGTTGAAACAATGAGAACATTTTAGAGCGTTCAATAAAATCATGTGAAGATTCAGAACAATCGATAGAATTTTTTGCTTTGGCGATATCAACCTTGTCAGTTATTAAAAATCCTCCTAGAATCCTCAGATAGAATAAATCATCAGGCTACGAAACATTCCACAAGCTAACCGAAACTGAGAAAAATGGAATGTTTTAGACAAACCAGCAGGATTCCGACTTATTGTAAAGCACAATAAAAACAGCTACATATCGCCTTATAACTTTAGATCTTGATCAAAGGCGGTAAATATACAGCGCCACTCACCAAAGGAAGTTGCACAAGCTAATACTAAATATTCAATACAAAAAATCTTGTTAATGAAGCTAAAAAAATCCACGTAGTTATAGCTTCATCAGAATCGATTATTACTTTAAAAAAAGCTTATCACAGCTATTTTCTAGGCTCGGCGCTTTGTACTAAGCAAAAAGCAAATTACGCAGCCTACAAATTAGAATCGAATGCCTGTCAAGAGTTTTGTTTGACAACAAATAAAACATCTAAAATCCCAGCTAACTTGCCTTACTACTGTGACCTGCCTTGTATTTGGCTTAAAGTTGTTCATGCTAAAAGAAAAAAAGCAAAAATTCCATTAAACTTATATTATGTATCCTTAGTCTAACGTTCACTTGATAATAAGAAAGGCCTTATGAATCGTAAAAAAAAGATAATTCAACTGCACAAAAATAAGCTGAGAAACCCTGAAAAGCAACTACAAGAGAGTAAAAAAGACAAATATATCTCAAAAGCTGAAAGAGCAAAGCTAGCATTAGAGGCCGTCAATGCGATATCATTAAAAGAGGATATTAGCCTTTAATTTGTTGTGGTCACCAGTAACTCAGATATTACAAAAATGGGCAAACCAACATTCTTCACTTAATAAACATATGCTATATACTTATAAACACTCTTGAAACTAATAAGTTTCAAAATAAAAATATGCTTGTGAGGAATTTTTAATTAAGGCTACAATATGTGAAGTCTATATAAAAAAACTGAGGTGATAGTCACTTTAAAGCTGACGTGATAAAAGTATTTAACTCACTGTTTAGCATATTAAGCAAATTATTGATACTTATCCAAAATAATCTAACATCAAATGTTACTTTTAACTAAGCCAAGCATTATCAGGCTTCCATTGACTGATCCAAGCTAGAACATCTTGGGCAGGCATTGGCTTTGCGATGCCATAACCTTGGACTAATTGGCAGCCCATTTGTAATAATGCGGTGCCATGTTCAATTATTTCTAAGCTTTCCCCGATCACACCACGCTACAATGACTTGGCTAAACCCATCACGCTTTCAACAGTCGCTAAGTTATTAAAGGCAGTGAGCATAAAGCTCTGCTCAATCTTAATACTGAGAGTAGATGAGCAAGTTAAGCTATTTTCTAACAGCACCAAGGCCTGTGTTTTGTTTTGATTGTTTGACATACTAACTGACGATTATGATTACTATTTGATTGGACATTATTGCTGCTTTTTAATGATTATGTTCGTGTTCGATAGCTTCTTCATCACCATTATGGTGCTTATTTTCATTGGCATGACCATCGTCTCCATGATGGTGTTCATGTTCATTGGCATGTCCGTCGACGTCATGGTGATGTTCATGTTCATTGGCATGTCCGTCGTCACCATGGTGATGTTCATGTTCATTGGCATGTCCGTCGTCACCATGGTGGTGTTCATGTTCATTGGCATGTCCGTCATCACCATGATGGTGTTGGTGTTCACTGGCATGCATATCTTCTGTGTGATCATTGGCCAAAACAATTATAGGTGAGGAAATACAGAAAGTAGTGAGCACAAGATTAGTCAGGATTAGTTTTTTATAGTTCATTATTTTGACCTTATTAGATGATGACTGACGGAATTATCTCATCTATTATACATAAATTGAAAGACAGTATTCACTGATTAATGATACTGCTAGCCATCAAAACATTAAATAACTGATGAAATTAAAGGTATTGTCACAGTTCAAGGTCTTATAGTTGGTTACCATACTACTGGCCTGCTTATAAATAGGAAACTATTGTGTTAAACCTGACTAAAAAATCCAGCAAAATACTCATTAAGCCTTTAGGGCTATACTGACTATCGACACTATGCTTATGTTGAAAAAATCACTCTGAGTAAAAACACCTTAATTAAACAGTTTTCACTGGTTCGTTCAATGCTGAATTAAAGCTGTAGATCTGTACTTTGACCTAAAGCAATACTAACAAGATGCCAAATAAGACAATGACAGTAGCATTGTCAAACAGGTTTTCACCTTCAATCAATATGTTTAAGTCAGTAAGAGCGGTTGCCGAAATAACAAGCCCCGTTAATAAAGCCGCTATAAAAGGAAAGCCCAGATGATTAAGGACATAATAAAGAAAATAGCAATAACAGGGTTGGAAATAAGTAACCCTGTAGTCGCAAAGGTCAGTATGTTGAGTAAGTATTTAAACAACAGTTTACTGTCTAAGACAAAAACAGCTTCAAATATTAATACTGGCAGCACTATAAATTAAATGATGTTCTGAAAATTACTCGTACGCACACGGGTATCGATACCTAATTATACAATAATCAGGGATAGAATAAATCCCAATAAAACTAATCATAAGGTATAGGGTAGTGCTAAAAAATGTCTGAGAACGATAACCAATATACCTACGCCAATAAGCGGAAAAATAATAGAAAGTTTGGCCTGAATAACCATCGTTTATTTATACTTATACTGTGTCATCATGAGGAGAGACTTTAGGATAAGAATATGATAACAAGACACTTTTTCTATTTTCAGTAACAATTTTTACATCATATCTTTTCAGGTAACGTGGTTATTTTACACCACATTAATGTGCGATAGTACTTACTTCATACACCATATCCCCTGTATAGGGCGTCGACACGCACAGACTTATCAGCAGGGTTAAGGGCTTTTTGAAACTTAGGTTCTTGTGTTGCTATGCCAGTAGGATAGGTATTTTTATTACAATGCAAGGCTCTCATACACCTTTATGAAAACTAAACCCTCGGGCAGACCTTACAAAATCTGCTCCTATGGCACTTCAGACTGTGTTACTAATCTACCTAAACAGACCACTTTTATCCTGTTTCTAAGTTTATGCTCTATTAATTTATCGACCAGAAAAGGTAAACTTTTTTTAATGGCAAGCCCATCTAATCCATCAAGCTTTGTGGTGCAACGCCACTGCCATCATCTGCACTATCAATAGTTATAAAGTCAGGTGCTGAATCAATACCCCGCTCATTTATTTTACTAAACAAAGAATCAAAAAAGTCATGAGGTCCAGCTACCTCTTTGAATTCAGCCGGTTTACTGCTAAAACCTCCTAGACGGTGAACCATATCTAAAAATTCATAACTATTGTTTATCTCTTTATGACCGTTAGAACTGATGGAATCTTGCGCTTTTTTTATATCTCGTATATCAGTGATCTCAGATGAAAATTTAATACTGGATAAAAGACTGGCAAAATCGGGCAACAACAGGGAAATTTCTACGTATGGTTTTCTTGGTTTGGGTAACAGCCGCAGCCAATACTAAAAGATTGAGTACAGTTGGAACAAACATCTATATTAACTCCTACCTTGTATATGCAGCTAATGATTGAAGACTTTCAGCGGACACGTCGTCATGATGACAAACGCTGAATCCTGTTTGTAAATGATAAACTGACAGCTGTTGTGTTATCACAATAAGATATTGTTCTAGACGTCTTGTCTGAATAATGGTTTCAGCTAACAGTACCGGTAAAGTTAATAATGACTTTAAGGGGCCATCTTAGCTATAAAAAAACCCGTAATACTTAAGCGTCCCATATGAAAGTTTGGCATCGTGTAAAACAATTCAAGGTCTTATAAACTGACAACAGTCCTCTGTGGAGAAGGGCTTTGGAGCATGATCTTTACTTACTCAATTTTCTAATTGTAAAAATAAAGGCTTCTAGCTTGCTAGCGTCTAGAGACATTCTGAGCTTACTTCTATTCAGCAAGTTATGGCCACCACTTAAAAAAGTCCAGCAAAGACGAGCTTTTTATGTAAAACTTACCTAATAATTACAATTATTTATAGCTGAAGTTGCTCTTTCTTAACATTAGATAGAACTAAGCTAACTTAACTAAAGCAAGAAGTGTAACCCCTTGACTTAGTGGCAGACACCATGTCAAGTAAGCTAATAATTTATAAGAAATTAAGCAGTTTTTTATCTACTCATACCCAAATAGTAGCCAACGCGATAAAATGTCACCCTGTTAAACTTTAAACAAGAAAACTATCTATATGTCCTACTTTGACACAGAAGTTGATACATCAGGCTTAAACTGCCCGCTTCCCTTGCTAAAAGCAAAAAAAGCACTGTCTTCGATGCAAACAGGCGAAAGACTTCGATTAATTGCTACCGATCCTGGGGCATTTATTGACATTCCTGTTTATTGTGAAATATCGGTTCACCAATTAATTGATTCTTCTGAAACAGAAGATAAATTAATCTTTATCATTGAAAAGGGTGCGATCTAATACTATAAAAACACACGGTATTTAGGTTCTATATTGATAAATTAAGACCTTTAAACCTTGTTGTTCTATTGCATTTATAAATATAGCCGGCGGCAATATCTCAGTAATATATTGGCATGCGGCACATTCCTCAGCCAGCGTTTTTTTCAGAAACCCAGTATCTAAATCAGGCGAGTTTAAACATAACATCAATAAACTATTAGGGTTCATAAACTCTGGGATCCGTCTAATTATCTTTTTATAATCACGTTTAATATCAACACTACCTTTTTGAAAGGAAGGTGGATCACAAATTAATAAATCATATGGCCCGCTCCTTTTTATTCGGCCAAATGATTTGAAAATATCCAGAGAGTCAAAACTTACTTTATCTGTATCGTGGTCATTTAGGCGATGATTATCTCGACCAGTTGATAAGGATTGTTTACTCATATCAATATTAAATACACTGGCGGCATTACAGGCAATCGCTGCAATAGAAAAAGCGCAGGTATAGGAGAATAAGTTTAATACACGTTTGCCTTTTGCATTATTTTTGACCCAGTCACGGCCATTTTTCATATCTAAAAACAAGCCTGTATTTCGAGCCCGACCTAATGTAATTTGATATTTAAGATCATTTTCTTCAACAATGGTCTGCGTGCAAACCTCACCTAGTAATAACTCAATAGGTCCTGTTTGTTGATAGCGATATTGAACTTGAACTGAACTACATTCACTTACTGCTGAAAACAGTTTTCCGGCCAATTCTTTTAATTCGCAAGCTACCACTTCTTGATAAAGCGTGATCAGTATTACAGGCGACAACCAGTCTATAGCAATGTGTTTATAGTCTTTATAAACATGACTTCGCCCATGAAATAAGCGCTGTGCTTGGTGTGATCTTGGCATTTGAAAAGGAACCTTAGCAAGTTGTAGCAGTAGATTGTTTTGCCCATTATTCAAAACTGACTCATCTTAATTAATATCCTTCAAATTTATTCTGTAACGCGATGTCTTATTATGCATAATCACTTTTTAATGAGGGGCATTATAGTCCTCAACGACGTATAATATGTTATAAATATCTCAATAGTAGTGATAGGGATCCTTAGCAAAAAATGACAGATAAGACAGTACTTATTAGCTTGGCTCTTATCTGTTTAGCTCACCAATAATAGCGAGCTGAAAATCATTGCCCACTAGCTCACTTTTATTTTGCCTTATGCTTCTGACTTTTATAGTGGATCACTATAAAATTAAGACTCACAATATTAAAAAGAGTAAACAGATGAAAATCGCCTTGAGAAAATTATTTTCGCCTATTTTAAATTATTTTGAATCAGCTGGCGGCGATTATATTTACAAATCCTCACATCGAAAAATTCTTGTATTTATGGGTGGTTTATCCTTTTTTCTGTCTATTATTTCGCTTATAGCGGCTATTACTGCATCACAATTAGCCGGTTCCCTGCCTATTCTTATCTTTTTCATCGGTGGTTTTATTTGCGTTATCGTCGGGCTATTAGGAACAGACCATGCTGTAGCGAAAATATGGGGCAGTAAATAGTTCTAGCTAACTCTCTACTAAAGCTAAAATAAAATACCGTAAATGCCAACTTGACTGATCTTTCATGGCAAATAAAGGATGAAGAGCCTTAATCGATGTACAATAGTGCTTCGAAATCTTATAAAAAATAAACTTTAAACGCCCATCCTGAGAGCCTATCATGAATGTACAAAGTCATTTAGCTGATTTAGACACACCGACGGGTGTGATGCGAACCTATATACATCGTCCTGTAGGCGAAGGTAGCTATCCTACTATCTTGTTTTATTCTGAAATTTTTCAACAAACAGGGCCCATTGAACGCGCAGCAAAATTTATGGCTAGCCAAGGTTATGCCGTTTTAGTCCCAGAAGTATTCCATGAACTAAACCCTATCGGAACTGTATTAGGTTACGACGATGCTGGCCGTGAAAAAGGCAATGCAGATAAAGAAGCTAAAGACGTTCAAGGCTACGACACTGATAATATCGCGCTGATTGATTTTGCTAAACAACAAGAGTGGTGCAACGGTCACATCGGTGCAATGGGTTATTGTATTGGTGGTCATTTGGCATTTCGTGCAGCTTTACATACTGAAGTTAAAGGTACGGCCTGTTTTTATGCTACTGATTTACATGTTCAAATTATTCCCAATGCTCCTGGCCAACATAGTATGGAACGTTTGCATAAGATTAAAGGTGAGCTGTTAATGATTTGGGCCAAACAAGATAATCATGTTCCCGCCGCTGGCCTTGCCAAAATCTATGCTGCATTAGGTGAATCAAACATTACTCATACATGGCATGAATTTAATGCGGGCCATGCCTTTATGCGTGATGAAGGCGATGGTGGTCGATATGATGCTCAAACCGCTCAATTAGGCTATCAGCTAGCACTCAACTTGTTTAACAGGAAGTTACGTTAAGTTACTGAAAAACAAAATTTAAAGTAACTTAATTCAAGCGGATACAGACTTTTATTATCTGCTCACTGTTAATGCGAGAGCAGTATTAAAAGTGGACTACAACAATAGCTATTTAAGAGTCATTACAGAGTATTTAATGACAAAAATGAAATGAATACCTTTGCAAGTCAACTAAAAATACATAAACTGTTATTGTTTATCGTCGACTGCTTTATTTTAGGGCGGTCATTCACTCTTAATTGGATTTTACTTTTATGGCTGAATATAGAAGCTCTCATCGGGTTAACTTTAATTGTTTAGTTGAGTTTGAAACTACTGATTGCCATCACGTCTGTGATCTTATAGATATATCACTACAAGGTGCGCTCATTGCCGGCTGTACTGGTGCAACACCAGCTGTCGGAACACCATGCAAGCTAACACTTAGCCTTGACGAGTCAGCAAAAATGCAAATTATCATGTTTGGCTTAACAGCAAGAAAAATAGAAAACCAAGTCGGCATACACTGTGAGTCTATTGATAGCGATAGCATGACTTACCTACGTAAGCTGATTGAATACAATCTAGGCGATACTGAATTATGTAATCGCGATTTCGAAGCCCTACTGCATGATCATAATTGACAAAGCAAGCTGCAGGATCTACTAGCCTTAAGTAATAGATTTAGTTGTCAATATAGCTAGAGGCTGCCTGTTCAATTTCTAATGAGCCTGGTTTGGTTAGCCAAACACTGATCGCCGTTTGCTGCTGGCCTTGTTGAGGAATATTGGGTAATTCTATATGCCAGATTGAACGGCCTTTTTGTTTAAGGTGTTCCAGCACAACAAAATCATGAGTCAATTTACGAAATCGGTTTTCGCCCGTCGTCACATTGCTGACCAATCCCATGCCAAGATAGGCAACGTTTAACTCATAGTCACCTTTTTTAGAATATTCAACTACTAAATAGTCCACATTAAGCTGTGCGGATAACACACCGGTTTCTATAGGTTTAACCTTAGATAAATCCTGTGTTCTAGAACGGCTACGCCATTCCTGACTCCCCATTACAAAACCCGGCGTATAGACTTGAGACAGAATATCTTGTCTTGTTAATTGTCTTTGCCTATTAGAGAATGCCGCTTTAGCCCAAGGATCTTTCCAACCTAATCTGTCCCAATAATCAACATGGAAAGCCATGGGGATTATGTCTTTAAACAGGGCAGGATCTTGTTTTAATGTAGACAGCCATTTATCAGCAGGAGGACAACTACTACAGCCTTCTGAGGTATAAAGCTCAATCACCGTCGTTTTGTTGCTGCCACTAGTAAAATCAATTGCCAATGCAAGTGGTGTGAATAATAGAAAAATCATCCCTAAATACGACATGTTACAACCTCTTCAGATTTATAATTGATGCTTCAACTACTACTGAGACAATTAACTCAGTGACTTGTTACAACAAATAATAACTTACAGCCCATCACAACACTAAAGTATGAGTCAATATATAAGTGAAGATGCTGCTTAAATAAAAAAGAATTCACTTATCAAGGATTAAACCTATATCATTATTGCTTGAATATAAACTGAACTTTAAAAAAGAATGAAATTTATTGTCTTTTATAATGCCTGAGGTATTAACTTGTACTATCTTAAATTTGGAGAAGCTATACATTATCGTATGCTGATTGCACTATTTATATTACTTTTTGCAGGAATGGCCATGGCGATTGAGGAAGCAAAATACACCGTAATAGAAAAATCAAATGAGTTTGAATTACGGGCTTATAGCCCCAGAATATTGGCAGAAACATTAGTCTCAGGTACTTTGGATAAGGCATCAACTGCAGGGTTTAAATTAATTGCAGGTTATATTTTTGGTAATAATATTTCACCAAAAGGTACTAATGAAAAAATAAGCATGACAGCACCCGTAACAATAGAGCCTAAGTCTGAGAAAATAAGCATGACGGCGCCGGTGGGTGCAAAAAAAACAGGTGACCAATGGCGCATACACTTTGTTATGCCTAGTAAATACACTTTATTGACAATACCTAAACCGAAAAATGCTGCTGTTATTTTACGAGAAGTAGCTGCTAGTAATTATGCAGTTATTCGTTTTACTGGTTTTGCTGGAGAAGATAAAGCAGCTAACAAAACGGCAGATCTACTTACCTGGTTAAGTAGCAAAGGTATTACCCCTATCGGTAAGCCTGAAATTGCCCGCTATAACCCTCCTTGGACATTACCTTTTTTGCGCCGTAATGAGATAATGATCGCTTATTAATGCGGCTTGCTCAGCTTTTTTAGTTATATACGCCGCGCCAAGTCTTGTCCATAAACATATGCAAGCTATTATTACGCATTGAAAAGCCTTCCGTTTAATTTGCAAAATTCTAATCCTGATCTATCCATCAAGATTAACCTTCTCATCATTTCAGCTGAACAGAATATTAATTAAGCTTTACCCTTTATTAATTTCGCAAATAATAAGGCTTATCACTGGCGGTTTATTGACCTGTGTATATTAAGCAATAGTGATGTTACTCAAGTTTTAAAAACAGTAACATTATTGTAACTTTATCTTAGTCTATAATTATACTATTTATTGGCATTGTTTTTTTCATAGAGATAACTTAATCTGCCAGTAAAATAATCAATATTATTCATCAAATATGAGATGTAACATGAAAAAAATATGCGTTTATTGTGCATCAAGCCCCCATATCAAACAAAGTTTTTTCGATGCTACAGAAACGCTCGCCAAATGTTTCGTCGATAATAATATTGCGCTGGTATTTGGTGGTGGAGCCACCGGTTTGATGGGAAAACTAGCTGATACAGTCATCAAAAATAATGGCAAGATTAAAGGCATTATGCCACAGTTTATGAATGAAGTTGAATGGGCACACAAGGGAGTATCAGACTTTGAGTTCACTGAGACCATGCATCAACGCAAGGCAAGGTTTTTAGAAGATGTTGATGGCTTGGTGGCTTTACCAGGGGGTTGTGGCACCCTTGAAGAATTGCTTGAAGCAATTACTTTAAAGCGCCTAGGTCAATTTACTAAACCTATCGTCATACTCAATACTGATAATTATTATAAGCCCTTAAAAGACATGCTTAATAAGAGTGTTGAACAGAAATTCATGGATGTCAAACACTTAGATATGTGGTGTTTTGTAGATAAGCCGGAACAAGTGATTGATGCACTTAAAAACTCACCTAGCTGGCATTCAGGTGCCATAAAGTTTGCCAATAAATAATGTCTGCTTATTTCCCATTATTGACTAACTTAAAAAATATCACTTAATTCCAAAGTGAACTGAGACTGAACTTTTTCAGGTTTTTCATTTTCAAAACCACTTAAACTTAAGCCGACTAATCTAACCGGCTTCCGGCCTACTTCAGTTCGTGAAAATAATAGGGGAATAAGCTGCTTTAATGTTGTCATATCTAGATACTGTTCTACCGTATGTGCTCGCGTGACTTGTTGAAAATTAGCATACTTTACTTTTATGGTCAGAGTTCTAGCCTGCAAGTCTTGTTTTGCCATAGTAATTAGTACTTGTTCAGCCAAGGCGTGTAGCGTGTTTGTTAAGCTTTCAATAGATAATACATTTTGGGCGAACGTCGTCTCTTTACCCACTGACTTTCTTTGACGTTGACTGTGTACCGGTCGCTCATCAATTGCTCGGGCAATATTGTAAAAATACTGGCCTGACTTACCAAAATTTTCAACAAGTACATCCCGGGTCTTTTGGCGTAAATCATGTCCTGTTTTAATACCTAGCTTGTTCATCTTGGCTTCAGTTACTGGGCCTATACCGTGAAATTTACCAATGCTTAGTGCTGCTACAAAGTTTTTACCTTGTTCGGGCTTGATAATATACAGACCATTTGGTTTATCCATATCAGAGGCAATTTTGGCAAGAAATTTATTATAAGACACACCTGCAGAAGCTGTGAGCTGTGTTTTTACAAATATATCATTTTTGATGGCCTTAGCAACTAGCGTTGCTGAACCTTTAAAATCGTCGGTATAAGTCACATCTAAATAAGCCTCGTCTAATGACAAAGGCTCAACTTCAGATGCGTAGCGCCAAAAAATATCCCGAATATGCTGAGATACTTCTCGATAGGCTTCGAAGCGAGGCGGAACGAAGATAGCCTCAGGACAAAGTTTATAGGCGCGTGAACATGGCATAGCAGAATGGATGCCATATTTTCTTGCTTCGTAGCTACAAGCAGCAACAACGCCCCTGCTATTTGGTTGGCCACCGACTATAAGTGGCTTGCCTAAGTAGTTAGGTTGATCGCGTTGTTCAACGGATGCAAAGAAGGCATCCATATCAACATGAATAATTTTACGTTGTCTTGGCACCGTTCAGATAAAAATTTAGTCTGACTGAAATCAAACTAGACTGATAAATCATCACCTTGCAGGCGCTCAACACATTTGTCAAAGGCACTACCATAAACATCATCTAAAATTGTTTGCGGTGACTGCAAGTAGACCATTTTTCCTATCTGTAATAGATCACGACGACCTGGCGTGTCTTTATAGAGTTGATTGATTTTTTGCTGAAATTGTGGCCAATCATCACCTTCGACTTGACGAATATTTTGAACTTCTCGGGCTGTGCCAGCCTGATAAGAACAGGTCGTTATGGTTGATTTTTGTATTTCATCTGTATTAACAGCATTTGCAGAACTAGCTGCTAACGCTAATATGATTAAAACTTTATGTTTCATGATCTAGCCTCTTATCAAGTTGAAATTATAAGCAACATGAATATTACCTGATTTTATTAATTTAGTCGCATATTTTACAAAACATTGCAATAATTAGAATGACTTTAGAACAATGATTTAGTATCAGTATCGTGCTGAGTTACGACCTACTCCAAATCAATAAGTTCCTTTGATTGCGATCCCATAAATAGGTTTTCATCGAAACTATCTGTATACATGGTGTTGACGATGATTTCTTCATACAACCAAAAATAAAAACCACCGTGATCTACGCTATAGCGCCAGTCATATTTACATTGGATCACTTTATTATCAATTGAACCCAGTGTTCTATAGGCAATCTCTCGCTGTGGCAATGACGCTGATAAATAGCTCAGACTTTTATTCCTAATACTTACTTGAAAGCGATCAAATTGTATTATGTCATCACTCGGTTGTGACCAAACTATACGATTACCCTGCAAATCATCCCCGTGTATGTCAAACACACATTCTTGGTTAAGCTTAAAGGATGCTACTGGAAAAATTATGGGATAACGATTTGCTAATTGAGCACGCTGTTCAATATGTTGCGCTGATTGCTGACTTTTATCCCATTGCTTTATAATAATTTGTATTACTAAAATGCTCATATAATCCATATCGTGTGACGTTAAAATAGTAAATTATAGTAACATTTGCAAACACATATTTTTGTTGATGAAGCTTTATAATAAATTTTTAATGTTAATCACCGCTAAATGCTGCATTTGGACAGTCTCAGTGGTATAACTATCGATATTTCAAAATCACCCATTACTGAGCATAAAAATGATCGAATTATTACCCCATGTTGAAGTTGAAACTGCTAACAATCCTAATGCAGCCATTATTTGGTTACATGGACTGGGAGCCGATGGCCATGATTTTAAACCTATAGTAAAACAGTTGGACTTACCTGCTAGCGCCGCTATTCGCTTTATCTTCCCACATGCTCCCTCTTTGCCTATTACCATCAATAATGGCAATGTAATGCCTGCATGGTATGACATTTTAGAAATGAATATTGACCGTAAAGTTGATCAAATCCAACTAAAAAAATCCGTTAATGCCATTATTGGTTTTATTGACCGTGAAATCAAGCGAGGCATCAGCAGTGACCGCATTGTTATTACAGGTTTTTCTCAAGGAGGTGCAGTGGCATTTGAAACAGCACTCGCATTTCCGCAAAAACTAGCAGGCTTACTGGCCCTATCAACCTACTTTGCCACTAAAGACACTATTTCATTCCATCCCACCAATATGAACTTACCCATTGCAATTCATCATGGTGAACATGATTCTATTGTGCCGTTAAGTTTAGCCAACATAAGTCATCAGTTACTGGCTGAAAAAAACTACCCCGCCATACTTAAAACTTACCCAATGGAACATTCAGTGTGTCGGCAACAAATAGAAGACATACGCCAATGGTTTCTGGAAGTTCTTAATATTACATAGGATTCCAATGAGCATAATACCTACTAATTGAACATAGATACCCATTAAAGAATATAAAGTTACAAAAAACGGCTGGTGAACTGTTTCAACATAAGCGTGTAGTCAAAGGTCACACTGAATATGTAAACCAAACTGTCAATAAATACTAAACTCTCAAGATTTAATGATTGACATTACAAATGATAATCATTATTATTTGCATTAGTGATATTTACCGAGATGTTTATTTTATGATTATATGTATTTGTAACAATGTGAACTCAGCGACCATCAAATCATCTATTGATATGGGAGCCGGGACAGTTCAAGCTGTTCGAGAGGCAACATCAGCAGCTGCATGCTGTGGTAAATGTCAGTTCAAAGTACATAGTCTCATTCAAGATCATGTCGTAGACTCAAGTCAATTACTAAAACAAACGGCTATTCAAGCCTGACTATAAATTGGACAGCCAATGACTTAATGAACATTTTATTATTCTAGATGATAAACACCGCATTTTTAAATAGCGTTTATTAAAAGGCGTAATGAAAAAACCCCCTTCCCTAGCCACTAGTCAGTAATATACATTCGCTATTTAACTGAGTAAAAACATGAGCTAAATTATTATATTTAAGATCATTTTTTTCTATGCTATTCTTAATTGGTAAAATCAATTTATATATCGGATTAATCAAATAAGGTAGAAAAAATGAAAGGTGATAAAAAAGTACTCGAACTACTGAATAAGACGTTAGGCAATGAGCTTATAGCTATTAACCAATATTTTTTACATGCAAAAATGTATAAAGACTGGGGCATGACTAATCTAGCTGAATATGAATATCATGAATCTATTGATGAAATGAAACACGCCGACATGTTAGTAGACCGTATTTTATTTCTTGAAGGCTTGCCAAACATGCAAGATCTAGGCGCCCTTCGCATTGGCGAAAATACAAAAGAAATGCTCGAATGTGACCTTGCTTTGGAATATGATGCTCTTCCTGATTTACGTGAAGGTGTTATTGAAGCAGGGAAAGTGGGCGATTTTGTTTCACACGACTTATTCAAAAGTATTTTAGAATCTGAAGAGGAACATGTTGATTGGCTTGAAGCTCAATTAGGCTTGGTTGATAAAATGGGTATTCAAAATTACATTCAGGCTCAAATCGTAAAAAAAGCTGACTAAGCAGTCTCAGCTATGTAAATATCTAACAGGTAATTAATACATCATAATGCCAGAATGAAATATCATTCTGGCATTTTTGCTTGTAGAATTCATATAGTTAAAAGCCCTAACTGCCCTCTATCCGGAGCATATTTAAGCCATTTCGCAACTACCATCATTTTGTATTTTGATTTTTTTATCCTTGATAACATTATCAATATTAGGCTAAACGCTGGGTCATTTTCCTTGATATAGGCATTGCCAACAATTATTAGCATCTTGCCCATTGTGCATCGAATTGTTAACATTACTTTACATTCAGATCAACCCTAATACTGAGCTTGAAAATAGCGCTATTTATTATCAACTGCACTTCTCCAAATATGACCTTCCTATATACCTTGCCAATGGTAATATATCAGCACCTGATTTTAATCAGTTCAGCTAATAAAATAACTGCATTGACTGTTATATAATAAGTCACACTAAACACCAGATTCGGAGAGTGTCATTAATGACCACGGCATGTGCACGACATATTTTAGTTAAAACTAGACAAGAAGCTGAAGTTATTAAGAATCAATTGGCCTCAGGAAAAGATTTTACTGTTCTTGCTAAAAAACACTCCTTATGTAAATCATCGGCCAAAAAAGGTGGTGATCTTGGTGAGTTTGGTCCAGGTAAAATGGTCAAGGCATTTGATAATATTGTATTTAAGAAGCCGCTATTAAAGGTTCATGGCCCCGTTAAAACACAATTTGGCTTTCATCTGATTGAAACTATTTATCGTACTTAATAAAATAACTCACTTTCAAAGGCTAAACTAAACACGATTGACAATGCCACATCAATTTTAAAATCAGGTAACGAGCATGCAAAATCATAGCGTTGAGCAGTGGCGACATGACCATAATTTTTCTGTTCAAAATTCAAAAGGTGAACGGCGTACTTATTATGTATTAATACTGACACTGATCACTATGATAGTAGAAATCGTCGCAGGTAACATTTACGGTTCGATGGCCTTACTCGCCGATGGCTGGCATATGGCTACACATGTTGCTGCTTTTACGATTGCTCTTTTTGCCTACTACTATGCGCGTAGAAATGCCGATAACCCCGAGTTTTCATTTGGTACAGGTAAGGTCAATGCCCTAGGTGGATTTGCTAGTGCTATTGCCTTAGCCATTGTTGCACTGGTGATGCTAGTAGAGTCTTTGCAAAGAATATTTGAACCCCATACCATTCAATTTAACGAGGCGATTATCGTTGCAAGTATTGGCTTATTAGTTAATATAATAAGTGTTTGGTTATTGAAGGATGATCTTAGCCACTCGCATAATTCTACTGACAATATCAATATTGAACACTATGATCATACTTTACGCGCGGCTTACGCCCATGTATTGGCTGATGCCTTGACGTCAATACTAGCCATTATTGCCTTAGTCGCCGGTAAGTTTTTAGGATGGAATTGGTTTGATCCTATTATGGGTATTGTAGGTGCAATTATCATCACACGTTGGTCTTATGGATTGATTAAAGAAACCAGCCCATTATTGCTGGATGCCAGCATTTCAGAGGACTATAAATCTTCAATAAGAAAAGCGATTGAGAATGATGCAGATAATCAAATTACCGATATCCATGTATGGAAAATTGGTGCGAATGACTATGCGGCTATTATTTCTTTAGTGACGCACCAGCCTAATTCTATTCAACATTACAAAACATTGTTGGCTGATTTTGATCGTATATCTCATCTTACCATTGAGGTCAATCAATGTACTAATGGACAGTGTGTTGAGTAAAAAAATATTTATTATAGTGTTAACGAATATCTTGCTGAGTGTTTCGAAGATTTTTTTATTATGCTAAATAGTTGGAGTCTTTTATAAATGAAATTAGTTTACACCAATGAAAACCGATATTTAGTCCACAATATACAGAATATTGTAGAGAATGCAGGGATCACTATTATGCTAAAAAATGAATTTTCTGCTGGCGCTGCAGGCGATCTAGTACCACATGAGACATGGCTAGAGCTTTGGGTTATTAATGATGATGATTATGACCCGGCCATTCAAGCCTTAGACACCGCATTTAGTGATATAGGTGATGCTGATTGGACTTGTCCCCAATGCCAAGAAAAAAACAATGCATCCTTCGATTTCTGTTGGTATTGTCAACATAGTTCACCATAAATCTTTAAGTTATGTAAACTAAGTCATTATTAGATATACAACATAGCTAAATAAACCATTATTCTATTTTTTATAATTACGCAGCTTGTGGAGATTACGCAATGAATCCAGAAAAAGTCATATTTGGTTTTTTTATCGTCTTAGCGTTAACGCTTAACTTTGGGTTTTTCATCGGTGATATCGAAAACCCTAATCACCACCATGTTTATGAGTTATTTGCCGTTGTTCTAGTAAATGTTATCGCGACTATTTTAAAATTTGGTGATCGAACCCAAATGGGCGCAGTATTACTGGCGACAAGTTTAGTGGCTGTTTTGCAATTATTTGCGGCCACTATAGTATGGACATTTTCTGTTCATATTTTCAATACGGGTTTAACGCCAACAGTAATGTCTAGTATCGTGTCATTATCAGGTGGCGCCTTGTTAGCGAACGTTATTTCCGTGGTGTTGTTACTTATTGAAACTGTTATGTTACGTCGCTAATTAATTATACTGTTTAGCTATGAATAACATTATCTTTATTTTTTTCCGGCGCATGCGATTACCTTTACTATCGCTGGTGATAATTTTTTCTATTACCGTATTAGGTTTAACGCTTATTCCCGGTCAAGATGCTGACGGCAATGTCTGGCATATGACTTATTTCCATGCCATTTATTTTGTTGGTTATATGTCAACAACGATTGGTTTTGGTGAAATCCCCTATCCTTTTACAGATGCACAGCGTCTCTGGGTAATGATGTCGATCTATTCGACAGTGATCGTCTGGCTCTATGCCATCGGTACTTTACTTACATTAATCCAAGATAAAACCTTTCAAAAGGCATTAAAAGAACTTAGTTTCACGCGTAAAATAAGGCAGCTTAAAGAACCTTTTTATATTGTCTGTGGTTATGGTGAAACGGGATCGGCTTTAGTCAGTGTCTTGACAGAACGTAATCAGAGTGTTGTTGTCATTGATAACGATCCTGAAGTTATTAACTTTTTGAAGCTTGAAAATCTGCGCCAATTTGTACCTGGATTACATGGTGATGCTGCAAGGCCAGTTCATTTAATAGAAGCAGGCCTAGAGCATTCTCTCTGTCAGGGTGTTATCGCTGTCACCGATAACAATGAAGTTAATTTGAAAATAGCGGTCACCTCTAAACTGCTCAGTCCTGAACTGAAAGTAATCTGCCGAGCAGATTCACATGAGGTTGAAGATAATATGTCATCGTTTGGTACTGATTATATTATCGATCCCTTTGATACTTTTGCAATTCATTTAGCAACGGCCATTCAGTCGCCAGCACTAAATCTTTTAAGTATGTGGTTAACTAGCCTTCGTTTTCAAGCCTTAGCTCATCCTATCTACCCACCACAACAAGGCCGCTGGATTATTTGTGGTTATGGTCGTTTTGGTAAAACCATATATCAACAACTCAAAGGTAATGGCATTAATCCGTTGATTATCGAATCATCGCCTGAAAACACCGGCTTGCCACAATCTGATATACCTCAAGATGATTGGATTGAAGGCTGGGGAACTGAAGCCGTTACATTAGATAAGGCATGTATACGTGATGCTGTGGGCATTATTGCAGGCACAGATAATGATTCGAATAACCTCTCCATTATCATGACTGCTAAAGAAATGAACCCTAATCTATTTATAGTGGCACGTAATAATTTAGAAGAAAATAAACGGTTGTTTGATGCAATCAAGGCCGATATTGTAATGCACCCCAGCTCAATCATTGCCAATAAAATTGGTGGTTTACTTGCGACTCCATTGCTTTATGCCTTTTTGGGTTTAGCTAGTCAACAAGGCCCAAAATGGGCTAGCGAGATGGTTAAAAAAATCTGTCTACTGGTTAAAAAAGAAGTGCCTGAAGTCTGGGAATTGGTGATTAATGATGATCAAGCACACGCCGTTTTCAATAAATTAAATGCAGGTGAGCCTGTGACTGTGGGCCATATATTTAGCAATTCTAAAGAGAGAACAGAAAACATATTTGCTATGCCGCTATTATTGCAACGAAATGGCATACTCACACTACTCCCTGAAGATGGCATGCCATTAGAAATAAATGATAAATTATTACTTAGTGGACGTTTTTCTGCTCGATATAATATGGAATGGCCATTATTAAACAAGTATGCACTAGACTATATTTTATATGACGAAGCACCGTCACGTAACTGGCTCTCGCAGCTTATATCGCGCTCAAAATAATGGTTTGATTGTCTTGAAAAAATTAATGACTATAGCGCTGTGCATGTTCAATAGTAAGCTCTTGTTTGCTTGCCAATCGAACCCCAGTGATTTTCCCGCTAAATATTAATCGCTCACCCGCAGCTGGATGATTACCATCAAGCACGACTTTACCATCAGCAATATCCGTGACCGTATATAAAATAATATCGCCAGCGGGATCCTCGCCCTCAAACTCTGCACCGATTTTTAGTGCTTCTGCAAGGAACATATCCATCGGTTCAATTTGTAATAGTTCTTCGTCATAATCGCCAAAAGCATCTTCTGGTTGCAAATCAACCATCACCGAATCGCCTATGGTTTTTCCTAACAAAGCCTGCTCCACTTTAGGAAAAATATTATCATAACCACCGAGTAAGTAATTAGTTGATTCCTTACTTGAATCAAGCACATGGCCATCGGTATCTTTTAGTTCAAAACTAATGCTAACTACAGTATTTTTATCAATTTTCATGGCCATGATTACCTACAGAGGAGTATAAAATGAATTTAGTGTTGCTTGCCGTGTATTTTAATCTATTTTACTGTTTTATTTCTAAAACTCAGCATCAACTTGAAAATTCATCAGCGTTTTAGTCAACGGATGAGCTAAGCTTAGACTTTCAGCATGTAGGTGTAGACGTGTTGATTTATTACCGTAGAGATCATCACCTACAATGGGTGTTTTTAAGCCTTTGATGTGAGCCGAATGTACACGTAACTGGTGAGTGCGACCCGTTATCGGGTAAAAGTACACTTTAGTTTGTTGATTAGTTTGTGATATTTTTTGCCAGTTAGTTTTAGCTACTTTACCGTAGTCATAACAGACTAACTGTCTAGGTCTATCGTCTAAATCAACACGAAGTGGTAAATCGATCACACCTGCTTGTTGTTTTAACACGCCGTCTAATAATGCAATATAACGTTTTTTAACCTTGCGATTAATAAATTGTTTTTGCAGGTTTTTGTGGCTCTCCTTGGACAAAGCAATCACCATTAAACCTGAAGTAGACATATCGAGTCGATGAACAATTAGTGGGCCTGTTGCTAGCGGATAAGCTTGCTTCATTCTTAGATATACCGAATCTTCAATACTTTTACCGGGTACGGATAAAAAGTCGGCAGGTTTGTTAATAACCAACATTTCCTCATCTTCATAAACAATATCAATTGTTTTCCCTGCAGCGGGGTTGGTCAATAAAGGATTCTCATCCAGACTGATGCCATCAAGCATATGAGCCAAAATAGGTTGGCATTTGCCTAAACAAGCCCCGTAAAAATTAAGATGTTGTCTAATTTCTGATTTAGGTGAGACTCCCCACCAAAACTCAGCCATCGCTAAAGGTTTCATCTCATGCTGAAAAGCATATTGTAATAATTTTGGAGCAGCACATTCTCCTGCTCCAGCTGGCGGTACATGTTGAGCTGTTTTTTCAAAAAGGGCAGCTAAGTTTTTAACAATACCTTTGTTATTTAAGAATCGATAATTTTCAAACAATTGCTGCTGCAAATCAACTGATAGGGCTTTGCGTTGATGTCTTAGTGTGGTCAACTCAGACATTATTTTAGCTAGATCTCTCTGAGCATTTTCTACACATGCGTTCCAATAAAGCGTTAAATCTCGCAGCTGGTTTTTATGCTCAATACTTTGTTTGCTTAATTGTTGTTTGAGTTGCAAAAAGCTTTCAGTATTAAGTGTTTTTTCGGCTTCAGTTCGCTTGATCTTTCTAGTTTTACGACCTGCAATCATCAGCTGTCGATGTGCATCTATTTGTGAAGCACAAGCGAGAGCTTGGTCTTTTAATGCACTTTTAAGCAGCGCTATATTCGGGTTTTTCTCAAGGATCTTAATCTGAGCACTTATTAGATTAATTTGTTTTTGTCCAGTAAGGAAAAAACTGTTCTCTGCCAACATATCAAATACTGGAGGAACAAATTTCGGCAGATGGTTGCTATCGGCCAATTTTCCTGAAAAAGCGGATAAATAACCAATCTCTCCGTGTTTGTTTTGCACCAATAATACACCAAACATTTTACCTATCGCTGAATCTGCCTCTCCTGTCAGTCCAAAGTTATGTCGCCACTGTGTTTGGTTTGTCAAATAGGCTTGCAACTCTTTCACTGCCAATAAACATAGAGGATGTGGTTGGTAATAATAGGGAAATGTAAATCGTTCCGGTAATGTGGCCAACGCTATCGATTGTTGAAATGGGGTAAAATGATTGTATTGCAAAGGTAACCTCAATAGTGTCAAAAATATCCGGTACAGAACCGCCCTATTAACGTGGACGTAATTAAATGAAAAAAGTATTAGTTATTGGTTATGTCTGGCCTGAGCCCAATTCATCGGCAGCTGGCAGCCATATGATGTCAATTTTACGCGAATATACGCAACAAAACTGGCCAGTTGAATTTGCGACCCCCTGTCAAGCAAGCGATCACATGATCGATTTAACTAAAGAAGGTATTTCTAGCCAAAAAATCACTTTAAATTGCGACAGTTTTGATCAGTACATTTTGGACTATCAGCCTGATATTGTGATGTTTGATCGCTTTATGATGGAAGAACAATTTGGTTGGCGAGTTGAAAAGAACTGCCCCGCTGCCCTTAAAGTTTTAGATACTGAAGATCTACAATGTTTACGCCAGGCCAGACATCAAGCGACTAAAGCCGGACGGGAAATGACACAAGCTGACTTATTCAGCGATTTAGCCAAACGTGAAATAGCCGCTATCTTACGCTGCGATCTTTCGCTGATTATCTCCAGCTTTGAAATGGAGTTATTGATTAATACATTTAAGGTTGATCCGTCTTTATTACATCATTTACCCTTTATGATTGAGCTGAGCGCATGTCCTGCAAGGACTCGGTCTTATGGTGACCGCCAACATTTCATGACCATTGGTAATTTTCGTCATGCACCTAACTGGGATGTTGTATTACATCTTCAACAAATCTGGCCGTTAATTAAAAAACAAATTCCCAATGCTGAATTGCATATTTATGGCTCATATCCCCCCCCGAAAGCGACTGCATTGAATAATCCAAAAACAGGTTTTTTAATCAAAGGCTGGGCTGAAGATGCGCAAGTTGTAATGGAAAAAGCGCGAGTCTGTTTAGCACCAATTCGCTTTGGCGCAGGCATTAAGGGTAAGTTATTGGATGCAATGATCATGCAAACGCCTAGCGTGACATCATTATTGGGCAGCGAAGGTATGCATCAACAAGAACCTTGGCCAGGTGTCATTGCTAATGATACCGAACAGTTTGTAGCTGCAGCAGTCAACTTATACAACGATGAACAAATATGGCTTGCAGCACAACAGCACGCTCCGTTATTATTAAGCTCATATTATGACAAGCACCTACTCGGGCCAATGTTGATTAGTAAAATTATCGCTATTGCCGATAATTTAGTTTCACATCGCCTAGCCAATTTTACAGGTAGCATGCTTAAACATCATACAATGATGAGTACCCAATATATGTCACAATGGATCGCAGCAAAAAACGCACGCTAAAGTCGCCTGAATATCGTTACTTTTAACACTTGTTACTTGTTCGTTTAATTGGAGAAAAAAATGACACAAACTGTTCTTGATATACGTGGAATTGGCCCAGCAATGCAAATCGTGCTGGCTAAACATGGTTTTGTAAGTGTCGCTGATCTGGCTAATAGCACTGTTGATAAGCTCATTGTTACCCCAGGAATCAGCGAAATAAAAGCAAAACAAGTCATTGTCGACGCAGCCAAGCTTATTGCAAGTCTTCTTTCTGCTGTAAAATCAACTAAGACAACAACAAAAGCTAAAAACAAAACTAAAAAAACAAATAAAAAAACAAATAAAAAAGCCAAACAAGATAAAATTAAAGACAAAAAAGGCAACAAAGACAAAAAAAAGAATAAACAGAAATCTAAAAAATCCAAGAAAAAATCTAAGTAAGCCCCTTTAATAGTAAAACTGTTTAGCCATTAATTTTGCTTAATGGAGACTTTTAACATCAGAAAGTAAACACAGCTATTTAAGTCTTTAGCGATACGATCTGAGCAAAGTGCCAGAGAAAGCCTATTTGAGCCGACAAAGAAGCGATTAGGGGATAGCCATGCTTGCAATAAACCAACAATGCCGATGTAAGCGAATCATTTTAATTGTATTCACAAACAAAGATCTATAGAGTCAAAGACCACGCAACAAATGCATTGGCGGTACATTAACCACCATCCTGCTCGCATAAAGACCAACTGCAGAAATAATACACACACCAAGCAAAGGACCTAGGCTCCATAATAAGGGATGCCAATTAGCTGCTGATTTAAAGATATAAACTTGCAAACCATACAGTCCCGCTTCAGCGCCAGCTGCTGCAAAAAAACCTGAAAATAATCCAAGCGCACCAAACTCGACAAATAGTGCCTGTTGTACTAAGGCTTTCCTTGCCCCTAAAACGCGTAACAGCGCCCCTTCTTCTAAACGCTCTTCTAAGGTTGAACGAACGCTGGCAAGTAAAACTAAGGCACCAGCGGTCAATATGCATAATAATACCAGCTGAATGGCCTCTGACAGTTGTCCAATGATACTTTGGATCTGTTTTAAAAGATCACCAACATTGAAAATGGACACGGTAGCAAAATGAGACATCGCTTTATAAAAAGACTGAGCATTGGCATCACTAATAAATAAGCTACTCACAAAGTTGGCGGGATAGTCTTGTAGTGTTGCTTTTGGCAAGATGAGATAAAAGTTAGGCTGCATTGATCCCCAATCAACGCTTCGAATCGAGGTAATGGGCAATCTAACAATATTGCCACCAATGTTAAGGCTTAACGTATCACCTAGGCTGAGCTCCGCTTCTTGTGCCACTCTTTTTTCGATCGATAAACCATTCGCTTTAAAGTCACCCGACAGCAATGTACTGCCCTTACCTATTGAATCTGACCAGGTCAGGTTCAACTCTCGACTGTATAACTCAGGCTCACCTTTTTGTTGTGGGTAAAGCGTGTCAATACTAATTCCATTAGCTGATATAACACGACCTCGCACCATCGGATACCAATCCGATCTTAGGATCTCAAGTTGTTTGGTTGCCCTATCAATATCATCAATCTGAGTAGCTTGAACATTAAACAAATAATGATTAGGCGCATCAGCCGGCAATTGTTGCTGCCAATCTGCTACTAGGCTAGACTTTACGCCAAGCAAAATAAGGGCCAGCATGATAATCAGTGTAAACACCAATAATTGAAAAAGGTTGGGTAACAATCGTCGATAAAGTGAAGCAAAACCAATCTGCCAGCCACTAGTAGCCCCTGACGTTAAAGCTCTACCCATTCTAAAAAATAACCAGCCTAATAGACTAACTAAAAATCCAATGCCCACTATTGTTAGCGTTATAATGCTCGGTAATAAAAAGCCTTTTGTATAAAGTGACATAAGTCCAAATAGTCCGATAAAACCAATGCTATAGGTCAGTACCGTATTTTGCTCTATTTTTAGACTAGGTTGTAATACCGACATAGGCGAAATTTTAATCAGACGCTGCATCAGCGGCAAGCAAAATGCCACCATAGATATAAAGCCAGTTGCAATGCCCAACCATAATCGACTGAGGGATGGCTCAGGTAAAGACGTTGTCATTAACCCTGATAAAAGTGATGATATAACTGCTTGAATGCCCCAGCCAATCGCTAAACCGATGACCGAACCTAATACAAACAATATTGTAAATTGAATGATGAATACCTTAATCAATATTTTTGGCGTTGCACCTAAGGTTTTTAATACAGCGACCTGCATTAAATGTCGTTTTACAAAGCGCGCTGAGGCAAGTGCCATCGCTATGCCCGATAAAATTACAGCCAAGGTACCTGCTAACAGTAAAAAGGATTCTGCTTTTGCAATGGTATCGCCAATTCGCTCTCCTTTTTCAGAGGGGGTTCTCCAGCGCTGACCCTCACTTAATTGTGGTACTAGCCAAGTTTCATAATCCTCAATCGCAACTTGATCACCTGCAATTAAAAAGGCGTATCGTACACGACTACCCGGAATAATAACTTGAGTCGCGGCTAAGTCTGACCTATTCATCACTGCACGAGGTGATATTGCAAATGCAGAAGAGCTTGATCCTGGATCTCGCACTAAATACTTGCTTACGGTTAATCTTGCTTCACCAACTTCTACTTGATCACCAATCTGTACCTTCAACAAATTTGCCAGTCGGGACGAAAGCCACACCTGCCCTTTTTGTGGTGGCTGACTTAATCTTTCACCTGTGCCAAATAAGATATCGTCTACTAAATAGGCTCCTTTTAAAGGGTAACTATCTGTTACTGCACTTAACTGACTGAGTTGCAGCATATCCTTAGCAAATATCATAGTACGAAATGAAGTGCGTTGTGCTTGCTGTAACGATAAATCACTAGCTTTATTTTGCCAACGTTCGGGGATTTTTTCATCGGAATTGATAAGACTGTCAGCAGCCAACAGGTTGGCAGACTGTTGTACGAAAGAAAGCTGTAATCTATCAATAAATAAACCAATTGAAGTCACGGTGCCCACTGAAATAATCAGCGCGATAAGCAGAGTGAGAACATCACCACTTCGTATGTCTTTTAATAATAATCTAAATGCCAGACTCATTATTCTTTTTCCATCAACTGGCCTGCGGACATAACTAACTGACGATCACATTTGCTCGCTAATTCATTATCATGCGTTACCATTACTAAAGTTGTAACTTCAGATTGGTTAAGCTCAAATAGCTGCTCAATAATAATTTTGCCATTGCCCTGATCGAGATTGCCTGTTGGCTCATCGGCAAACAGAATTTTAGGGCTAGATGCAAAAGCACGTGCAATGGCTACGCGTTGCTGTTCCCCTCCCGACAGTTGATTAGGATAATGGCTTAAGCGATGTGATAAGCCAACTTTTTCTAATAATATTTCTGCCTTTTTACGCGCATTTTTATCGCCCTTCAACTCTGCTGGCAGCATGACATTTTCAATGGCTTGCAGACTAGGCAAAAGATGAAAAGATTGAAAAATAAAACCAACATATTGGCCGCGCATTAAAGCACGCTGTTCTTCATCCAAACTTGATAAAGTCTGTTCATAGAGGCATATTTCACCTGAAGTATTAACATCTAGTCCTGCCAATAAACCGAGTAAAGTTGACTTACCTGAACCAGAAGCACCAACGATTGCAACTGATTCCCCTTGCTTGATGTCTACATTAATATCTTTCAGTATCGTCAAGTCTCCTGTATCTACAGTTACGGTATGAGTTACATTAGTTACTTTAATCGCAGTTTTTACTGCCATGGCGTTCCACTCTAAATAAGGTTTTTATGTTTTTTAAAAGACAATTTTTACTTTTTTTAACTACTAGCATGTTGCTCGGTAACGTTGCTTCAGCATCAACATTACTTGTTATGGGCGATAGTCTAAGCGCAGCACACAACATACGACATGAGGCGGGCTGGGTTAGTTTACTCGAAAATAAACTTTTTCAATCACACCCTGATATCAAAGTAGTGAATGCCAGTGCCAGCGGTGAAACCACTCAAGGAGGTTTGTCCCGATTTGCTTTACTTCTTTCTCAATATAAACCTCATTGGCTTATTTTAGAGTTAGGTGCTAATGATGCTTTGCGGGGTTATCCTTTAGCAGAAACCACTAACAACCTTGAAAAAATGATTAAACAAGCTCATAAGTCTAATGTAAAGGTACTTTTGATCGGCAATAAAATCCCACAAAATTACGGGAAACGGTATACGGAAATGTTTTTTAAGCTATATGAGGCACTTGCCAATAAGCACCAACTAATCTACTTACCTTTTATGCTAAAAGGTGTTGCTCTCAATAAAGGCTTAATGCAAAATGATGGACTTCACCCCAATCAAGACGGACAATTGCGAGTTTTGCAAAACATTTTACCCTATCTATACGTTTTACTCGATGAGAATGATCAGCTTAAGGTAGCAAATAACATTGACGGTCAATAATAAAATCACAGTAGACTGAATGACAAGGCTTAGAATCATTAGCCTAGCGACAAGATCTGATGGGAAATACCGAGCAATTTAAGCACAATCTATCTAGAATAAAAACACACACTATTGAGCTAAAATATAAGCCCGTATCTATCAAACAGACCGTATTGTGACTTTGGCTATTAAAACAACCATTGATCGAAAGTGAACACTATTGATTTCAAGCCTACTACTTGTCAAGAGCAGGCTGTCAATATTATTGGCATTCGGTCTAGATTGAATATCAACAAATTTAATTTAATAATGCCGTAAAACAAGATGTTTTGCAGTGGTTTAACCCTATCGTTTGAGAGTAAATAATATGTTAAAAAATATTGCGATTATAGGCAGTTCTGGCGCACTAGGTAATGCTTTCACCAGACAAGTTGCCTTGTCTAACCCTCAAGCAGTAATCCATGCTTTTAGTAGTACATCAGTACATTTAGAAATTCAAAATGTCATTGTACATACCATTGATTATGCCAGCGAAAATTCAATCCAGTCGGCCGCTTTATTAGCTTCACAGCAGTCACCTCTGGATCTGGTTATCGTCGCGACAGGTATACTGCATGATGGAGATCTAATGCCAGAAAAATCTCTAAAAGCACTCACTGCAGAAAAAATGCAAATACTGTACTACGCCAACACAATACTGCCAGCCATCATTGCTAAAAACTTCACACCCCATCTTAATAGCAAAAGCCCGTCATTTTTTGCCGTATTATCGGCCCGTGTTGGCAGCATTTCGGATAATCAGTTTGGCGGCTGGTATTCATATCGCGCCTCTAAAGCAGCACTCAATATGATTATTAAGAATGTGGCGATTGAAGTCGGCCGTCGTAATAAAAAAGCCATTATTGTTGGCTTGCATCCAGGCACCGTAGACAGCAAACTGACCAAACCTTATCAAAAGAATGTACCTGAAGATCAGTTATTTACAGCCGAACATGCGGCCTTAAAATTACTTGATGTTTTATTAAGTCTAAAGCCTGAAAATAGTGGCCAATTTTTTGCCTGGGATGGCGAAGAGATTGCGCCCTAATGCAGATTGTTTGGTTTAAGCGTGATTTACGAATAGATGATCATACGGCCCTTACAACAGCGAGTCAAAACGGCCCTTGCCTTCCGTTATACATATTAGAACCTGCACTTTGGCATCAGGCTGATATGAGCCGAAGACACTATCAGTTTTTAACAGAGTGCCTCATCGAATTAGATTTAGAACTACAAAAACTCGGCCAACGCTTAGTGATAAAAGTGGGAGATGCGGTCACTGTATTGCAAGCAATAAACGATCAATACTCCATCAGTGGACTGTGGTCCCATCAAGAGACTTGGAATGGTTGGACATATGCTAGAGACCAACGAGTAACACAATGGGCAAACTCACATGCAATTCCCTGGCATCAGCCCGTTCAAAATGGTGTGATTCGCCGACTAAAAAGCAGAAATGGTTGGGCATCAAAGTGGCATCTTCAAATGAAAAAACCACTAATGTTAATACCTGAGCAACTGCAAAAAATCAACATTCGCACAGACCGTTTACCGACAGCAGACACACTGGGCTTAAACACTGATGGCTATAAGGTCAAACAACGCGGGGGTCGCTCACAAGCATTATTACTATTAAACAGCTTTCTTAATGAGCGTGGTGAAGGTTACACTAAACAAATGTCCTCACCTGTAACCGCCTTTGATAGCTGCTCCCGCCTGTCATCTCACCTTGCTTTTGGAACAATATCGATGCGTGAAGTTGTTCATGCACTAGAAAAACGTCATCACCAAATTATAGCTTTTGCTGCCAGCGCTCGGGGTAAATGGCCCAGTGCTTTTCGCTCTTTTTCAGGCAGGCTCAGATGGCATTGCCATTTTATTCAAAAGCTAGAAGATGAACCACGTCAGGAATTTGAAAACTTACATTCTGCCTATGATGGTTTACGCGAAAATGACTTTAATACGCTGTATTTTGAAGCATGGAAAGTGGGTAAAACCGGCTATCCTATGATAGATGCCTGTATGCGTGCTCTTATTGCTACGGGTTGGTTGAATTTCCGTATGCGGGCTATGTTAGCCAGTTTTGCCAGCTTCCACCTTTGGCTTCATTGGCGGCAGCCTGCTTTATATTTAGGCGGTTTGTTTGTTGATTACGAACCCGGGATCCATTATTCACAAATGCAAATGCAATCAGGAACAACGGGCATTAACAGTATTCGAATATATAATCCGATTAAACAGGGTATTGATCATGATCCTGAGGGCGAGTTCATTCGAGCTTGGATCCCAGAATTGAAAAATATGGCTAAGGAATACATTCATAGACCTTGGCTATGCCCCGACCAAATGAACAATTATCCTCAGCCAATCATTGATGAAAAAAAAGCACGTCAATTTGCGGCTGATAAAATGTATGGCCTTCGAAAAAACTCAAAAAATCAGTATGAAACAAAAAAAATAATCACTAAACATGCCAGTCGAAAACCAACGGCTAATAGAAAAAAAACTACTGTTAGTAACAAAAAAGATAAAGGTCAGCCCACTCAAGGAGTGTTGCCATTTTGAAAACGTTAAGACTGATTCTCGGCGACCAACTGTCCCTGTCTATTTCTAGTCTAAAAGATTACGATAAAGACAATGACAGGGTGTTGATGTGCGAAGTTATTGAAGAAGCTACTTATGTCAAACACCATAAAAAGAAGATTGCTTTTTTGTTTTCAGCCATGCGCCATTTTGCTAGCGAACTAATTGAGCTAGGGTATAAGGTCTGTTATATAAAACTGGATGATCCTTTGAATACCGGTTCTTTTTTGGGTGAACTAACACGCCAGATAAAGAGTGACACTTATGACAATATTGTGCTGACGCAAGCCAGTGAGTATCGTGTATTGACTGAATGTGAGTCATGGCAAGAAAAACTAGGCTGTGTGATAGATATTCGTTCTGATGATCGGTTTCTGTCAACACCCGCCGCATTTGCAAATTGGGCTGCTGACCGTAAACAATTGCGAATGGAGTATTTTTATCGGAATATACGCCAGCAGTACAACATTTTAATGGAGGGTGGGAAACCCGTTGGTGGTAAATGGAATTATGACAGTGACAATAGACAATCACCTGATGTAAACCTTGCTATCCCCCCCCCTTTTTGTTCTAGCATAGACAGTATTACACAAGAGGTTATCAATTTAGTATCCGATCGTTTTGCTGATCATTTTGGTGACGTTTTACCCTTCCAGTTTGCGGTTACTCGTAGTCAAGCCTTACAAGCATTGAAACAATTCATTGAATATCGACTTTTTTATTTTGGCGAATATCAAGATGCAATGATTGAGGGTGAACCCTGGATGTATCATTCTCATATCAGTTTTTATCTAAATTGTGGCCTACTGTTACCGATGGAATGTGTGCGTGCAGCAGAGCAGGCTTATTACAGCGGGCAGGCTCCGTTAAATTCAGTGGAGGGTTTTATCCGGCAAATTGTCGGCTGGCGAGAATATGTCAGGGGTATTTACTGGCTCAAAATGCCGCAGTACAAGGCGGAGAATTTTTTTGAGGCCAAAAGAGAATTACCCGATTTTTATTGGACTGCTAACACCAAGATGAACTGTCTGAGTCAATGTGTAACCGAAACAAAAGTGAATGCCTATGCTCATCATATTCAACGGTTAATGGTATTGGGCAACTTTGCCCTGCTAACCGGCCTTGCTCCTGATGAAGTCAATCAATGGTTTTTGATTGTCTATGCAGATGCCTTTGAGTGGGTAGAGCTGCCCAATGTAACAGGTATGATCCTGTTTGCAGATGGAGGCTACCTTGCTAGTAAGCCATATGCAGCGGGTGGTAGCTATATAAATAAGATGTCAAATTACTGTAAAAAATGCCAGTATAGCGTCACTAAAAAGAACGGTGATAATGCCTGCCCATTTAATTATTTGTATTGGTCTTTTCTGACTAAAAATCGCCATAAATTAAGTAATAACCATCGTTTGATGAAGATGTATAAAGTGTTTGATCGAATGTCAGATGATAAAAAGAAGGCAATTGAGCACGATACTGATATTTTTTTAGCCTCGCTGACATGATCAAAAAATCAGATCTTCCTCAAAAGCAATGTCCTGTTTGTGACCGGCCTTTTAGATGGCGGAATAAATGGCGTAAGGTGTGGGATGAAGTCAGGTATTGTTCTAAACGCTGCCAACAATCAACAAATAAAAACAAAAATAATGGCTTTGCTAAGCCAAGTGATTAGGGATGAATTTACACAAACCGCATTTTTCACACTTCCAATATAGAACTTTACATTCATAATAAAGTCTTTTATTTATTAGCTAAAACAAGGATAAACAGATTGAAGTCAATACTTGCATTATTTTTTGCCGCTGCATTGCCGGTTCACGCTGTTGATAATTGCCCTGATTTTTTAAATCATGACTTGGCCAAACTTCATTCCAATGAAACCATCAATTTATGCACAATGGCCGCAGGAAAACCGATACTGGTTATAAACACAGCGAGCTACTGTGCCTATACAGGACAGTTTGAAGGCTTAGAAACATTGCATCAAAAATACCAAGACAAAGGCCTTTTTGTTGTTGGTTTTGTCAGTAATGATTTTTACCAAGAAGCGATTGCTGAACAAGAGACAGCCAAGGTTTGTCGGCTTAATTATGGGGTGTCATTTACTATGATTGCATCGAGCGGGGTTAAAGGACCTTCAGCAAATCCCGTATTTAAAGCGATCAACAAACAGTCGAAACAACCCACTTGGAATTTTAACAAGTATTTACTCAATGCTGACGGTAAAGTCGTAAACTATTTTGCGAGTCATGTTAAGCCTAATTCAGCTCGGCTTATCAGTGCAATTGAAGCAGTTCTTTAGTTTTGCTTACCAAAATGAAGACCGATATTCGAGTGGCTGTGATTGGTGCAGGTATAAGTGGATTGACATTTACTCGCGCACTTGACAACAGATTTAATGTCACTTTGTTTGAGAAAGCCAATCGGCCTGGTGGCCGTGTCACAAGTAAAATAATCGGCGGTGCTGATTTTGATTATGGTGCACAATTTTTCACGGCTAAGACAGAGCCATTCCAATCAGTAGTCAATGAGATGGCCTCTGAGGGGGTTATTGATAATTGGCAAGGTCATTTTATTGAATTTGATCACACAGGCCAATGTTCACAACGCGCTTGGGATAAAACACCACCACATTATGTCGGTATCCCAAATATGTCTGCCGTCGGTGCCTGGATGGCAAAATCGCTAGATGTTTGTTATCAAACTCATATCAGCCACATTGAACGACAAGTTAATGGCTGGTATTTGTATCAGGGTGATTTGGAATTTGGACCATTTGATTTGCTAGTTATGACCATGCCTCCTCAACAAGTGTGTCAATTATTACCCGCTGGCCACAGCTTTTATCCGCAATTATCTACGATCAAAATGCAATCGTGTTTTGCACTTCGTGTGGTATTGAAAGAAGATATTGATCTGGGTTTTAATGCCGCATTAGTCAGAGATCATGACATTAGTTGGATATCAAAAAATAGTAGCAAACCCAAAAGGACAGGTGCACCATCAATAATAGTACATGCTACCAATAATTGGGCTGATGTCCATTTGAATGATGACTTAGCACAGATAGAAAAACATATGCTGCACTGCTTATGTAAAATAACAAAATTATCGCCGACAGCTATTGCCACTAGCGATGTTAAAAAATGGGTATTTGCTAATGCGCGTAAACACTCAGGCAGTCATTATTTGTTAGACACTGAGTCAGGCATTGCTGTGTGTGGTGATGCACTAATACATGGCCGTATTGAATCTGCCTTTATTAGTGCTCAACAATTAGCCCAAGTAGTATCTCAACAAATTAAAGCATTTTGAACTGATACATGCTGACTGATAATGAGCTGGTCTATGATCAAATAAATCGTTTTAAAGTCTATTGACCCAGAAGATCCGCCTATTCTAATTACAGATGAATATCAAAATATCTTCTTCAACAGCTGCCAATTTGAGCTGATTTTGGCTGCTAATCAACGGATGATTGCAACACATTATGATGGAAGTAAACAAGCGTTTATTATTTAGGTGTGCCAGCGAAATAAGCCCTCACCCCCTATTATGGTAGCAATGCGAATATTAACTTTTGGCTGGTAATAGAGAACAAAATGCTGCATATCTAATGCATCGCGAATAGCTTCTAAACTTTCCCGTTGTACGTTGATTGCATCATCTTGGGAAGTATCAAATAAGTGATAACGGTTTTGAGCTAATTCTTTAGCTACATACATAGCTTGGTCTCCATGGCGCCTCAACATATCGCTATCTGTACTCTCTTGTGTATAGAGGGTAGTCCCGATGCTGACAATGACATGTAATTCAATGTTACCGATCATTATAGGGGCAAATACTACAAGCAACACTCGGTTTAATAATGGCTAACACTCTTCAACTTTGGCTAAATCGGTTAATACCCCGACAAATTCATCTCCATCGATACGAGCCAGGGTATCTTCATCTCGTAATGCTTCTTACATAGGCTGTGAGAGTATAATTAATAATTCATCACCCACATCATGGCCGTGGAGATCATTGATCTCTTTAGAGCCATCTATATCCAAAAAGCCCACGGCGAGTGAATTATAATGGCTTTGACTTTGCAATATGACTTGGTTTCGGCGATCGGCAAGTAATGTGCGATTAGGTAGTTGGGCTAACACATCATAATGAGCGATCCGTACTAGATCACTTTGATGATTTTTTTGCCACGTAACATCAGATGAATGTTTTACATAGTGGCTGACTTTTCAGCTGTCATTTTTAACGGTATTTCTGGTGATCATGGCTGGATGTTCTTCGCCATTTTTTCGACGATTCCAGGCTTCACCTGTCAAGTGACCTGAAGTATCAATAGCCCGCGCCATTGCAACATAAAACGTGTGTGATTGTCTACCTGATGATTGCAATAAGTGAGGATCCTGACCGATAAGTTCCTCACTGTTATATTCTGTAATTTCAGCGATGTTGTCGTTGACTTCAATTATTCTGCCTCTAGCATTGGTGATGATGATACCTTCACGAGCATGGGTGAATACAGTAGCAGCTAATTTCAGTTCTTCTTCGGCTTGTTTGCGTTCAGTAATATCGACATGATTACCTACTAAACGCGTAATTTTCCAGCTTTATTTTCACGAGCCAAGGCGCGAGAAAGAATGTTGATATAACGGCCATCCTTAGGCTGCATTCAAAGTTCAGATTCATATTTTTAACTGTATGGTTTAAATATTGTTCAACTTTAACTAAGGCGGCCTCTAAATCATCAGGGTGTATCAGTCCTTTTCATTCAGATAAATTATCTTTAATTGCATTTTCTGCATAACCCAACATTTTTTCCCAACGGGGGGGGAATCGGCTTCATTAGTTAATATATTTAAACCCCAGATACCATCCTCGGTGCCTTCCATGGCAAGCGCATAACGCTCTTCACTTTTTCATAAGTTTTCTGCAATTTGCTGATAATTAGTGATGTTATGACCGATACCTAACACACCAAGAACGTTGCCATTTTGATCAAGCATATCTGTTTTAGTTATTTCTAGCCGTTTTGTATGTCCGTCGCTAAAGGTAAAGTGTTCTTCATTAGTCAATAGATTGTCTGATTGCATGGCAGCGATAACATTCAATCTAAAAGAGTCTGCCGACATCTTATCAACAAAGTCATAGATAGTTTTGCCAACAATATTTAGCTTTAACGCAATGTTATATGAATAGACAACTAATAGATAATAGCTAACTAAAATTACTGAGCATGACTTTTACATGCATAATGAGTCTTCGGTGAAATGCCGCATGCAAAAAACTAGGGCATTTATGGAAAAGGTTATCTTATTGGTTGATGTACAAAATATTTATTACACAACTAAACAGTGTCATCATTGTAATTTTGACTATAACGAATTTTGGTCACTAGCAACAGCTAACAGAGAGGTCATAAAAGCTTTTGCTTATGCCGTTGACCGTGGAGATGAACGACAAAGACAATTTCAAAACATCCTTAAAGCGATCGGTTTTGAGGTTAAATTGAAACCTTTTATTCAACGCGCTGATGGCTCTGCAAAAGGGGACTGGGATGTTGGGATAACAATAGATGCAATGGAATATTCAAAGGAGGCTGACGTTGTTGTATTAGCATCGGGGGATGGTGATTTTGATTTATTAGTCAAAAAGATAAGATCTGATTTTGCAGCTTCGGTAGAAGTCTACGGGGTTAGGCAATTGACAGCCAATTCATTGATTGATGCATCGTCAAAGTACATACCTATAGAAAACAAATTGTTACTTAAACAATCAAGAAAGTAGATTAAGGTATACTTTCCCTTGGTCACTCTTCTTATCAATAAAAGAAAAGATAATAAACTGGCTAGGTATAAATATCTTACAGCAGTCTTTTATTAACTATTGCCTAAGATAAACTTAACTCTGAATCAAGGTAATATAGTGGCAGTATTAAAATGAAAAAATGACTCGCCATCCATTTCCTAATATTGAAGCTAGTTATTTGTTTCACTTTGTTATGGCATAACAAAATAAGCATCAAGTGGTCTTAGCGCAACGAATAAAATGAAGTTTGTTTTGCCTCGTATTTAAAAGCGTGATCTACCAATAAACTTAGTAATATTGATACTCTATAAATAGAAAATTGCTGCCAACATGAAATAATAATCAAACTTTCTGCTATTATTCAATTATGGCAATCTCCTATTCAGTTTACACTCGAACTAAAACAACAGAATATGGCTAGTTTCATCAACAGATTTAAAGCATTATAGTCATATTATATTTGCCCAAAATCATCATAGAAAAGAACCCAAGTGAACATAGATTCCCCCTGTGTAAAAAAATGTTGCCTTGATCCTGAAAATATCTGCGTAGGCTGTTTTCGAAGCTTAGATGAAATTATGCAATGGGCTAGGCCAGAGACAACAGCCGAACAAAAGATTCAAACATTAGCTAACTGTGCCCTCCGTAATCAAGCCCGAAAAAATAATGGCTAATGGCATTAATGTGAATGTTATAAATGCTATTTGAGTAGATAAGTCTGACGGTGATATCCTATTTCCTTTAGTAGTTGGCATCTAGTCAGCTCACCCCCCCCCTCACTTCGCGCACCAATAAAGAAAACCCTGATTATAACTTCTGTCAATGCTATTCTTAGAACAAAAATTATTCAGCGCTGCGTAGGCCATAGAAGTCATACTGAATATGGGCATTATTATTACTGAGTAAGCCTGTTAGTAGCTTATCCAGCAAGGTTTAAATACTTTTGATGGTTGGATTGAAAGTATTGTTTATTCTACTGCCTTAATCGTTAACCAAAATAAAACCGATGAAATTGGCCTTATTGATCATCAAATTAATCGTCTAGCTTGCAAGTCATGGTAGCGAGGTACAGTCATCATATGGTGAGGTATCTCACAAGAAAGTTAGCCTGAGGATCAAGGCCATAATTTGGTCTTTCATTAGTTTACCTATAAATTAGATAGTGTCTTCCCCTACTGCTGCCTAGCCGTCGTAACAGGATGACATGTCAGATGAAAAGAATCTGGCAGCTTTGTTTTGCTTAGCCTAGTTTGCTCAATCAACTTGAATATCATTAATATAGTTCTGTTATGAGGTATACAGCCATTAATACGGTCTTTTTTTGCTCTGACTTGTGATTTTTTACACAGTTGAGCTCCTTAGAGAGCACTGCCCTGCTGTTTATAAGCAATTAATATATTATTTCAAACACGGCCACTAACCACTAAAACCTTAGGTTAGAAAATAAAACTTAAAACGGTGTCAACCGATCCTGCTGAGAGACGTTGTTATAACTGTAGACTCATTTATACTCAACGGAGAAGATAAAATGAACATTAAGTTACTCGTTTTATGCGCTGTCATCGGCTTTACAATGATGTCATCCGCATCAGCTAATTCTGGTCATAGCAATCATCATCAAAGAAATGACTCTGGACAACGTCATGATCATCAACAGGTAGATAGAAACAATAGATTATTTTCATTTAATTTCATTGTGCCAAGATTCAATTATTATAGCCCGCGTGAAGGTTATTACATTTCACATAATCATTATTATAATCAGCGTCATAATAAACATCGTGATAACAAACATCGCCATAACAAACATCGTCATCATTAAAATAATAGAAAACTTATCGTTTTTGCTGATCAATACCGTTAAAAAACGTATTATTTAACTCAGGTGATAATTGCCCATAGGTTTTCCCATTCTATGGGCCTGAAGGAAACGGTAAACATGTCTGATCCGCTTAATCAATTTTTAGCCGACAATGAAAAACGTGCTTTTCGTATGGCTCAATTTGCAACTGGAAATCGTGATGATGCTCTAGATATTGTGCAAGAAGCGATGATTAAATTAGTCAATAAATATCGGTATTTACCCGAACAAGACTGGCCGCCACTATTTCATCGTATAGTACAGCGGCAAATTACAGATTGGCATCGTAGTCAAACTATTCGGCAAAAGTTTTTTGGCTGGTTACCCACTACCAATGAACAACAAACAGAAACTAGTTTAGATCAAGTTGAAGATTTATCAGCAAGAACGCCAGATATGCACTTGCTTAATGAACAGGCGATTGAATTATTACAGGCTGAATTACAACTATTACCACTGCGGCAGAGACAAGCTTTTTTGTTACGCTGTTGGCAGGGTTTAAATACGGCAGAAACAGCTGCAGCAATGGGCTGCTCGACAGGCAGTGTTAAAACACATTATCATCGTGCATTAAACGTATTACGTAATAAGTTGGGGGAAACATGGCCATGAACAATAACTTTGAAAAAAATGTACAGCAACAGCTAGACATAAGTTTAAATACGCTTGATGCTGCTACTCAATCTCAGCTTAGCCAAGCGCGTTATAAAGCATTAGCAGCTGCAAAAAAAACTAAGTTTAAGCTCGGGCAATGGTTTAGTGGATTAACAACTGCTGTAGTTTTGGCATTGTTAGTCATGGTGGTTATGCCAACACAGAAGTCTCCTACACATTTATTGCTGGAGACAAGTCCCGATTGGGTATTGGTCTCTGATCTCGAGTTATATCAAGATCTTGATTTTTACCAATGGCTCGATGAGACCTAAGAATCTAGCAGCTAATAAAGGCACCCCATGAAATTATCTACTCAATTAAAATTAATCAGTATAATCTTGACAACAGTGTTAGTTAGCCCTGCGCTTGCAGATACTGACCCTGCATCAAAACAACAAAGAGCTGAACGCTGGCAATCGATGACCGCGGAACAGAAAGCTGTTGTTGAGGCGCGGCATGAAAAATTTAAAAAAATGTCACCTCAACAGCAGCAGCGTTTAAAAGATCGCCATGAAAAATTCAAAAATATGCCTGAAGAGCAACGCCAGAAGATGCGTCAAAAATGGAAAAACATGACACCTGAGCAGCGTGAAAAACGTGGAAATATGTCACGGGACTAATACAAATAATGTACTAACTAAGCACTATAAAGAAATCCCTGCGATATTAAAAGACTGGGACTTTAATATTTTAATAATTATTGTCATATCAAAATAGTATTTACTCGTAACCGACTGACCGCTAAACCAAGCAAACTTCCAAACACATCACTAATCAACATAAGTGCTGTCGAATCATAGCTTAAATAATTTGTTTGACCATTTGTAGTGTTAGTTCTTCTAATCGTGATTGAACAACCTGTTCGGTTTGCAATCGCTGCTTTCGATAGCAAGCCTGTACATTTTTCCAGCTAAACGGCTATTTGCAGCTATGACTTTGCTTGGTTCTTTAGAAAAAGATAGGCTTATCTACTAGTTTATTGTCAGTTTCAATCTGTGTTTATTATATGAAATAGTCGATTGGCAGCAAAGAGCAGCTACAAAAAAACCGTAATGATTATTCATTACGGTTGATTAATTTGTTCAATAAAACGAGATAGATAAAGATATCTCGTTCATTTACCTTAACAACAACGTTATGAGAAACACACTGCACTTATCACAGGCTAATCGATAGTAAAGCTTTTACAATATTTTAATAATTATTATCACATCACTGCAATATTTAATGGCAACTGACTGGCCACTAAACCAATCAAACCTCCAAATACTCCACCCCACACCACTAACCAACCCAAGTGCTGACGAATCATAGCTTGAATAATTTTCTTGACCATTTGTGGTGTTAGTTCTTCTAATCGTGATTGCACGACGTATTCAATTTGTTGGTGAATATTTTGACTAACCGATGTACTTGTCAATTTTTCTCGTACACTGGTTTGAAATGAATCACTATGCGCCATCTCATTTAATGATTGTTTCATTTTGACGATAAACGGCTCCTTTAGCGGTGATAATGCTTCTACTCCGCCAAACATACCTAACATACTGCCAAACGATGATTCCATGATTGTGGATACTAAACCGTCATAAGTGCTGCTTAAATCGGTTTCATCTATCACATCATGAAAGTCGAGTTGATGCTCTGCATTTTCAGTGACCATTTCATTAAAAAACCGATCGAGATTATCTTTGCTGAAAAATTCTTCCATCACCAGTGTATTAATGCCCACTTTAAAGTCTTCAAAGCGTGCGCTAATGACACCAGAACCATATAAACCAGGTACTTTTTCAAATAACATATGAACGGCCAGCCAGTTTGTCATAGCGCCGGCTAACGCAAACAAGCCCATGGTCAACACAGGCTCGCGAAATGGTACCTCTAAAACTAGGCCAATAACGACCAAACTAGTCGCCATTACATTGGTTATAAGACTTTTATTCATTCTGTTAGTCTTCAATCCATTTACTTAATGTTTCAATAATTTTAGTTGCTTGATCTTTACTAGAAATATTAAATTTTGAACGTTGGCTATATTCACCATTACGTTTTTGATAACGACGAATAGTGTATTTATCTGGACCAAACTCACCTGTTTTACGGTCAAGATCTTGATAGCGATATATTAGAGTAGCCCATGCTCCCTTAGTTAAGACAGCCTTGTCTAATTCTTTTACGGTCATTTCTTCGCCTTCCATATATTCGACGGTTAATTCATCTACTGTTTCAGCCATTAGGATGTTCCTTAAAGTTATCTAAAAAATTGAGTTAATGCTTTATCTAGCATGTATGCATCTTGGCTGCCCGCAAGTTCACGAATAGAGTGCATAGCAAAAGTGGGTACACCAATATCTATTGTTTTTATCCCTAGTGATCCTGCCGTAATCGGTCCGATAGTACTGCCACAGCCCATATCACTTCGAACAACAAAATCTTGTACGGGTATATCAACTTTATCGCATAATTGACGAAAAAATGCACTGGTTTCACTATTTGTGGCATAACGTTGATTAGCATTTGATTTAATTACTGGACCATGGTTAAGTTTAGGTCCATGCTCTGCATCATGTTTATCAGCAAAATTTGGATGAATAGCGTGTGCATTATCTACCGAAATCATCATAGAACGCTGCAACATTCTATGGTGCGACTCTATATCTGGACACAGCCGGAGCATTACTGATTCGAGTAAGGAACCCTGTGCACCGGAAGTAGATACACTTCCGACTTCTTCATGATCTGTGCAGATGAGTAATTTAGCTGTCTGGTCATCAGCCTTGAGTAAAGCATTTAAGCCAACATAGCAGCTCAGTAGATTATCCAGTCTAGCACTGCTAATAAAATCATCATTCAAGCCAATGACTGCCGCGCCTTGGACATCATATAGACTGATTTCATAATCTAACACTTTAACTATGTCGCAGTCAGGTTGCTGCTGTTTAATCTGTGTCAGCAATAAATCACGGAAATCTTTAGTTTCACCCTTTTCAACTTGCATAATAATCGGCGGCAAATGATTCTGTGGATTAACAGTACGATTTGTATTCGCCTCACGATCAAGATGAATCGCTAAACTTGGAATCGTAGCGATCGCTTTTTTAAAATCGACCAGTGTATGATTTATTTCTTGCATTGAATCTACATAACTTACGCGTCCTGCCATCGATAAATCACGGTCAAACCAGGGATTAAGTAATGCCCCACCATAAACTTCAACACCCAATTGCCATAAGGTCTGCTTTATTTTTTCTGGGCGGGGTTTAACATGTAGACAAGGACTGTCAGTATGGGCGCCTACCATGTGGAAGCCTGTATCAGCTAAATAAACATCAGGTAAAGTGAAAGCCAGAATAGATGAGTCATTACGGGTGACGTAATAACGACCTGCCACCAATTTACCCCATGCCTCTTTTTCATCCAAGTGTTGGAAACCTTGCTCATCAAAACGTGCAGACATAGTCTCTACCGCATGAAAGGGCGTCGGTGAGGCATCTAAAAAGTTCAATAAGTTTTGATTAAACTCATATAAAGCATTATTTTCTGTCATACGTTAATTAAACTCGTAAAAAGGGTAATGATAGTTAATGGTATTAACATCGATATAATTTATGTTTGCTCATCTTCGACTTTTTTCTTACGTATTCTGCGTGAGGAACCACCATGCATTCGACAACGATCTGCTAAAGCCCCTTGATCCCATCCTTCAGGCTGTCTAATAACAACCGAAAGTTTACAACGTCGACCAGTAGATAATTGCGCTCCACATTCCGGACGATAGCGTTTTACTTTTTCCCAACTTTCTAGTGTTTGAGTCGCTTTACGAATCATTTTAGCTTGTTTAGGTGTTAAATCACGATCGGCTATTGCTTGCTTTTTTTGTTCTGTATTTCGCCACCAAAAACGAACAACTGGTACTGGCAAACCAAATCGCCGCGCTAAGTCGTCTGGCTTGCGATAAATATCCAAGCTTAATAAACTTAATGCCGCTTTTTCTAATCGAGTCGTTAACGCTTTACTTTCTTCAGGCCTCATCCTGCCCCGCTATTCCAGCTTTAAGTAATGAAATAACTTCATCGGCAAGATTTTCAACCTCATTGACTGGTTTAGCAAAATCACGAACAGAAATCCCCGCCTTAATGACGCTATCTGAATCACCTGTAATCAAGGGGTGCCAGTCAGGTAAAGGTTCACCTTCAGCTAATAAACGATAAGCACAAGTTTCAGGTAACCAATCAAAGTATTGGGCATGATCCACGCTTAATTGAATACAATCTGGCATTAAGGTTTCACGATTGTCATAATCTTTGCAGCGGCAGCTCGACACATCTAATAATGAACAAGCAGCGCGGGTATAATAAATTTGCCCATCATCTTCATCTTCTAATTTATGTAAACAACAGCGTCCACAGCCATCACACAAGCTTTCCCACTCTTGGTGGTTCATTTGACTTAAACGCTTTTCTTTCCAGAATACTTTAGATGTTTTATCCTGTTCAGTCATGGACTCTTCTTCAGATTTAGCAATAATACTTTCGCCTTTAATTAAGCAATGTCAGCCCCGCTCTCTTTTACTAGCGGGTGATGTTGCGATTAATTCTTGTCAAGACTGGCACGCTACCAGTTCTCACCTATTGGAATTGCCCTTTAGTATACAACAGCTTGCTGATTTACCAAAAATAGACTTAGCAATTGTCAGCGGCATCACCGAGACTCTGCCCAAGTCACAAGCATTGGAGTGGCTTGGTTATATGCGTAATGCGCATGCCCAACGCATCATTGTTATTTCTGAGATATCACCATCAATACACCCCGCTTGGCAGATAACAGATTATCTTGGCTTAGGGATGAAACGTCTTGCTACCATCAATAACTATCAGTTGTTTACTTATGCCATCGAAAATTATCAGCTCAAAAGAGATTGGCTGAATAATCGATTTTGGGCCAACCCAGAAAATTTTGATAAATATCGCTGGTAAAACTTATCCAATTTAATCATTTTATTATTTATCAAACTGTTGAGAATATCACGTGATGTCATCCCTTTTTAATGACTTAAAATAGTGACTACTAAATTATCCAAATGCGCACTATAAATTTATATTTTTCCAGTGATGACAAGTAACAGAGCTGTAATAATTTAACGATACACTAGCCTACTCAATTAACTTTTATGGTGGTAGTGTGTGAAATTATCTGATGTCTCAAAAATACTTATAAGCATCATTATTACCTTTATCATTAGCGCCATTGTTATTGGAATTTGGGGATGGAATGAACTGGACAAGCCCTACAAAATTTCACAAACCTTCCAAAACTATAAATCCTCCTTTGACACCGACACTCGCATTCTACTTGAACGTTACTTAGCGACAGGTGACGCTGATGATTTACAACAAGCAGAAAGCATTCTAGAACAGCTATATGCCAGTGATATTTCATGGTTAAATAAGCAAGATAACCTAGCTATTAAATCAGCAATAGCAGAGTTACAAGACAATGTGCAATTGGTTCGTTCTGCAGGTAAATTGGCAGGAAACCCTCAGACCTTACTTATCAATAATGAGCGTGAACGTGAAGGTGACTTATTGTCACTCAGAATGTATGTAAACAATGCCATAAACATTAATTACATTACTAAAATCCAATTCTTTGATCAGTTACTCCAACTTAACCAATCATTAGGTAAAATTGCCCTCTATAGACAGCAATATTTCGATAATCCATCCGATAAGTCAAAACAATCACTACTTAATGAAAATTCAACTTTAGCTGACATTCTTGCTGAAACTATCGCAATGCCGAGATTTGAAATATACACTGAAATTGAGCAGGATGAAGATGCTTTAATGATCGAAGAACCTGAAGAAATAGGCCAGCTAAGTCTGGACTCTTTAAGCTCTCTGACTAGGCGATATAGCAAGGAACTAGATAATACAACGGCCCTTCAAGCGCTCTCAAAAACAAGTCAAACAGACCTCAATCAGTCGATTGATCAATTAGCATTAAGGCTTAACAGCTATCAAACTCAAATTGATCAAATTAAGCAGTCTATAACCCTACGTGTGAAATGGGTGATGATTGTGTCCATCGCCATGATTAGCATTGCCATCTTTCTATTATTTACATTACAAAATCGCCTCATCGATCATCTGACTCAACTTGAGCTATTTCTTCGCAAATTATTGCAAGGTAATTACACACAAACGTTACAATCTAATATGAATTATCAAGAAATAGTGTCTGTACAAAAATCAGGCCTACAACTGCAATCGTATTTAACGGAACTTATTGAGCAGCTTGGCGTTGAATCACAAAAAATAATCAGTGCGAGTACTGAAATGAGAAATGTTTCAGTAAAAGCCGTGTCACTAACTCGCGAACAAAATACTTCAACTGATCAAGTAGCTACTGCAGTAAGACAATTATCATATTCATTTAAAGGTGTAGCAGATAATGCTGCAGATGCATCAACGTCAGCAAGCTCAGCGAATAAAGCTACAGCAGATGCAAGTCATCAATTAACTCAAACCGCATTCTCCGTTCAAACATTAGCTACTAATTTGATTTCAGTTGAACAAATCATGACTCGTTTAGAAGAAAATGGTAAAAATATTGGAACTGTTTTAGAAGTAATACAAAATGTTGCAGAACAAACTAATCTATTAGCTTTGAATGCGGCTATCGAGGCAGCAAGAGCTGGCGAACATGGCCGGGGATTTGCCGTTGTTGCAGATGAAGTTAGGCAGCTGGCTTCAAGAACAACCACTTCAACTGATGAAATTCGCAACATTATTCAACAGTTAGTTGCATCTACTGGCGAAGCATCACAAACCATTATTATCCAAAGTCTCGCGGCTCAGAAGTGTGTAGCACAAATGAGTGATACACAAAGCGCTATAGAACCTGTTATTGAGGCCGTTGAAAATATAAGCCTTCTCAATGCCAATATTGCTAAGTCCACTCAAGAACAAGCACTTACTGTTAATGAAATCGCGTTAAATAGTAGTATTATAAAACAACATTCAGACTTGGTAACGACAGGTCTAAATGAGTTAATGACATCGAGTGATAGTTTAGATTTGGTCAACGAAGCTTTAGATAAACTAATCAAACAACTTAAAGATTAGCACCAATTAAGTCGTAAATATTAGTTCAACTTTTGTTGGCTCTTCAAAACGTCAATTTAGTTTTAAGGTCTATAGTGGCAATTTAATGATTACCCTGCTTAGCTTTTGTAGAAATAGAATTATTATTCACCGTCTGGCTCGTACATGTTGAGTATGAAATGAGATTTTTTCTGAGCGGGTGCTAAGTTACCGGTTTTATAGCTAACTCGCTTACATTCACCTGCTAATGTAGCAGCAGGTTGCCAAGGTAGAATCAAATTTTTTGTACCGACACCATTCAGATCTACCCATTTTTTTGTGAATTTTTACCTAACATTGGTCAGTTTTCGGGCTAGTGATAACGTAAAATCGCCCTATATAACGACTTACTTTCATATCTTTTAGAACCCTAATATCACAAGCAGTATGTATTACTTTACGTATAGTATTTTACCAAAAAGAAATTACAGTAGATCAGGCCATTGGAGATGCAAATAAGCTTAAACTCAATCCGCACGAAAACCATTTTTCGGCCATAGAGTTAAGCATGTCTTTATCATTTGTATATGGATGTGCAGCAATAAAATATGGGAACAAACATTACTCTTTACAAGCTGCTTATCAATATTTATCAAACATGACTTTGGACGTGTCATAGGTTCCATTCCCAGTTTCAGCATCTGGCCAAACGGAGCTAGCTCAGGATGTTCTGGCGCAGCTTATAAATAACTGCCAAAATGGTGAGTCACCAATGCTTTTACATATTCAGGCAATAAAATGGCAAAATCGTAGCTTAGACCAGAAACAAACAATATCTTTTTGACCAATGGCAATGAACGAACACGACGATAAAGATTAAAAAGTGCTTTGTAATCCCTATTCAAATCTTTAAATATACTAGGTTATACACTAGATAAACGTCGGCAACTGGCTTCAGTTTTCTTACTCTAACTCGCCAAACAATACATATTAGTTATTAGACCATCCAAGTCAGAAATTAGGTCAGCAAAACCTTAAGTGGTATATTTTATAGCCTCTACTTCTTTGATAATCGAACCTCCAGACGGCGCTGAATGTGACCCTCATGTTCAACAATTGAGCATAATATACAACCACCATAACAGTCACGCATAATGTTGACAGAAAAACATACCATTTGATAAATGGGAATATTTCTCTCACCCATACTAGGTATTTGCAACAAGACTATAATGCATGTTAAATACGCCATCAATTTCTTCAGTTAATAGTGGAACCAGGGGCAGCCGTCAAGTTCGCCTTGCTGTTGCACAATGCCAAAGCATTATTTGGATTGGTTTCTAAATGAATAATACCTTAAGTGCAAGCATAAAGAACCTGAGCGCTCCTGAGTTAACTTTAGGCGACAATCTGATTACGCTCATCGAAGAATTTTATGAAAACAAATAGCATTACTAATCGACGTTTGTTGTTGTAGTTTTTCTGGCTTGATATTTTCAGGTTTTTTTTTATCTCTCGTAGAATTTACTTCGGATCCCATCGTATAGAGAGCAATCGGTGGATTAATTTTGTTGGGCATATCTACGCCGTTTGAATTTTTTCCCAGCTGGTTAAATATTTTTCCATCATGCCTTTACGCTGATTATGCTTAGTAGTAATGACTGTTTCACTAATATCGGCGAGCTCACTAACGGCTTGTTTATCGGCTGGACGATGGACTATTTCAATAATTCTGTTTTAGCTTTGATTATAGTGTACTTTTCCTAGCCAATAATCAAAGTAATCTTGCCTCGATGCCACCAATGATAATCGACACAGCTTTATAGGCTTCACGACTGCATTGGCTGTAAGCAACCATACAGCGACCTAGCTCCTTATCGTCTGATACATAAGCAACAGCATTCAGTCAATCAGCCTGAGAAATAAGACCCAATCAAAATCCTTGGCTTTCTAATAAATGGTCAATTAATACTAAACCGAAGCTAAGATCGACGACATGGGCATCACCTGTAACAATGATAATGTCACAAGTATCTCAGCCAAGCTCATCCATTTTTTCACGAGACATAGGTAATTATTCTGCAACACCAAAACGGTGACCCTAGAATATACAATGAAAATCGGGGCTTAATCTGTAATGGTCACTTTTGTACCCGCTGAAACATATCGATTTAGTGCTTCAACCTCATTATTACGCATGGCAATACAACCTTTTGTCCAATCTGCAAGTTGATGAATTTCTATTTTATCCTTGGTTTCAACGCCAATACCATGAATACCAATTACCCCGCCTAAACCCGTGTATTGCGGCGGCATTCGTCCTTCAAGCTGTGCTAGTAAGATCGCTCGATATTGTTTACGGGTGATTACTTTACTTTTTAATGCTCTTTTTGCATCGTTCATATTGGGATAATTCAAATGTATAAACAGATGAAAACGTTCACTATCACGCACTTCATTTATTGAATAAGTACCTTTTGGAGTGGTATGGTCTCCTTCTCTTAACTTTGCCTTCTTTCCACCGCTACCAAAAGCAACTTTAAAGGTACGTAAAATAACGTCACCTTGTTTAACAATGAGGGTATGTGTTGAACGTACAATCAATAACTCGATATTTTCACTGGCCTTGATAACCTGTGAAAATAAAATGGTCAGTAATGACATCATCATTACAATATTTCTCACAAACGTGCTTGTCAGCATTGATAATAACATTATGAAAACAACCGATTTATGATTGAACCACTTTGACGTGTCAGCATATTTAGAGATTTAGGTAGACCAATATTAAACTGTAATTCCTGAAGTTCAACTGATGCTTGGCGTTTTTTTAATGACGCACTATTTACCGGTCGCATGGTTGCTAAACCGATAACATTGCCTTTATTCTTTACTGGCAAAATGATTGTTCGGCCTTCAAAGCTTTTATTTATTCGTGCCATCGTTTGGTTAAACAGAGCATGCTCACTTCCCCATAAATTAATGCTCATCACACCTTTTGCTGATAATACTCCAGCACAAGCATCAAAGAATGCTTGAACACCTACACTTGCTGACATGCCAATATGATCATAGGCATCCACCAATAACAGATCATAATTATTTTCCGCTTGGTAATATTTTTGTTGAACAAACAGATAGCCATCGCCATGATGAATCGTCAACCGCGGATTATCTATTGGCACAGAAAAATAAGTCTGAGCTACGTCAATGACATCTTGTCTATACTCGATAACATCTATCTGGCACTCAGGAAAATGGTAGAGCAAAAACTTCACTAAAGAGCCACCACCTAAACCTACTACTAATATTTTTTCAGGATTTGGATTTAAGATCAAACAAGCCATCATAGCATCGGTATAACTGAGCTCTAGCGTGTGCGGTGTGCGTAATGACATGCTACTTTGCCTAGGGAAAGTACCAAAATGTAATGACCGAGTATCACCAAGATCGACTACCTCAATAAGACCATCATCAGACTGAGCTTGATGAATAACTAAACCATCATAATAAAGTCGCATTATTCACTTTCTTCCTGTTTAACAAGGGTGGCATTTAACCAGCCGCGAACGGTCGAGAGTAATAAGGGTTCTGCACCATAAAACACATGATTTGCACCAATAATTTCGCGATAAGAATAGCCAATATTACCATTACGTTTTATCACTAGCTTTCTATTATCAACGGCAGCAGATACACCTTGTAAATCTTGATCACCATACATATCTAGAATGGGTAAATTTAATTTGTTAAATTCATCATTATTTTCTGCAGCAGGCGTCCCCACTAAAATTAAAGCTGAAATTTGAGTGGCAATAGTAGCTAATTCATTGATGGCGACAATTCCTCCACGACCATGGCCTAAAAATATAATCTGTTGTATATCCTTAGCCTTTAAAAATTCTATAGCCGCTTTAATACGCTGCCTATTTGAAATAGCAGGTAAAGACGCTAGCGCTTCTTTTTTAGTGTCATCTGTGTTTGTTATGTCAGGATCCATCGTTAAATCTGTTTTACTTTTTTCATCTTTAGACTCAGCAGTTGATTCATTTGTTTCTGAATCGGGTTTAATCCCTAATAAAATTTTAGGTGCAAAGGGATAGTCTAACTTTATTGTTAAGGTTGACCAGCCATATTGCAATAACTGGTGCCGTAGGGGCGTGATAACGCCATTGCTTTCCAGCTCTTCACCTAGATCATGCAGTAGTACAATAGCGCCATGCCGCTCGCCTAGTGTTTCTTGTTGAAAAGTAGCACTAATCTCCTGACCTGCCACCGTTAGTGGCTGAAAACCTTTAATCGGCTGAGTCTGGCGGATCATTATATTGTTATCTTGCTGTGCCGTTTGTTCGAGTTCAATTGATGCAGAATCACTCGCTGCAGCCTCAGTATCTTCATCGGCAGCAAAAGTGAGCGGACTAAAAATAAACCATATAAGACTGAGTACTAGGCTTTGAAATTTTGACACATTCAGGCTCCTTAAATCTATTCGTTAATAAATAAAGTATCAGTATACATTTACAAAAGCTGAAAAAAGCGATGACATGCGTTAAAATATGTTGTTTTAACTCATAAGCACACCATTTACACAAACTAACAGGTAACATTATGACTATTTTTAAAATTGCTCCATCAATCCTTTCTGCTGATTTTGCTCGTTTGGGTGAAGAAGTTGATAACGTCTTAGCATCAGGCGCAGATATCGTTCATTTCGATGTAATGGATAACCACTACGTACCAAATCTGACCATTGGTCCACTAGTCTGCGATGCTCTTCGTAAACATGGTGTAACTCATGAAATTGACGTGCATTTAATGGTCAAACCAGTTGATCGTATTATTCCAGATTTTGCTAAAGCTGGCGCAACATTCATTACTTTTCACCCTGAAGCATCAGAACATATCGACCGCACTTTGCAATTGATTAAAGCTGAAGGCTGTAAAGCGGGTTTAGTGTTTAACCCAGCAACCCCATTATCACTAGCAGAACATGTATTAGATAAAGTAGACCGTATTTTGTTGATGTCGGTTAACCCAGGTTTTGGTGGTCAATCTTTTATTCCCCACACATTAGATAAACTACGCGAAGCACGTAAAATGATTGATGCAAGTGGTTATGAGATCGATCTTGAAGTTGATGGTGGTGTCAATGTGAAAAATATTCGCGAAATTGCTGAAGCTGGCGCTCGTACTTTTGTTGCCGGTTCTGCATTATTTGGTGCGGCAGATAAAAGTGATCCACATCATTATGAAACTGTTGTTGCCGCTATGCGTGCTGAATTGGCATTAGCAAAAATCTAAATGGCATTAGTCAAACCAGAAATGGTGTTAATTGATCTTGACGGAACCTTAGTTGATAGCGTGCCCGATTTAGCCTGGTGTGTCGATGAAATGCTAAAGGCACTCGACATGCCTGTTCGTGGTGAAGCTAATGTGCGTTTATGGGTGGGCAATGGAGTACCTCGACTGATTGAGCGCGCATTAAGCAACCAACTAGATGCGTTGCCAAACCCAGCACTTTATACCAAAGCACAGCCTATTTTTATGGCCCTTTATGCTGATAATCCAAGTAAACGAAGTCAGCTATATCCGTCTGTGATTGAAGGACTAACATGGCTAAAAAGTCAAAATATCAAACTGGGCTGCGTCACTAATAAGGATGAGCGATTTACTTTACCCATCTTAAAAGATCTTGGTTTATTTGATTTTTTTGATATTGTCATCAGTGGTGATACATTAGCCGTCAAGAAGCCTGATCCTGCTCCATTATTACATGGTGCTAACTTTTTTGGTGTTAAGCCTGAAAATGCAATGATGATTGGTGATTCAATCAATGATGTTAAAGCATCTCGCGCAGCTGGCTTTTCTATTGTATGCTTAACGTATGGCTACAATCATGGTATTGATATTCGTACTGCTGATCCCGATGCGGTGATAGATACCTTTGCAGAACTTGCAAACTTATTTTAGGTTTTAAAACCCAGCAATGAAACTGTCAGAATTTAAACAACTAGCTGAACAAGGCTATAATCGAATCCCATTGGTACGCGAAGTCTTAGCTGATTTAGATACTCCATTAAGCACTTATCTAAAATTAGCTGATGCACCCTATTCATATCTATTGGAATCAGTTCACGGTGGAGAAAAATGGGGGCGTTATTCCATTATTGGTTTACCAAGTGAAACCATTGTGCGAATTACAGGCCAAGAGATTGAAGTTAAACATCACGGTGAAATAATAGAGCAAGCCACTTCATCTGATCCCCTGTCATGGATAGAAACATTTAAGCAACAATATAAAGTACCTGATCTTGATGATTTACCCCGTTTTAATGGCGGCTTAGTCGGATATTTTGGATATGATACTGTACGCTATATTGAACCACGCTTGGGAGATTGTCCAAATTCTGATCCCTTAGCTTGCCCTGATATTTTATTAATGGTTTCTAACAATTTAATTGTATTTGATAATTTAAGTGGCCGACTATTTTTAATCATCCATGCCGATCCCAGTACTGATGATGCCTATCAACAAGCACAAAAAGATCTTGATAATTTTACTACACACTTACGCACATCAACACCAAAATATAGCTCATCCCATGTCGGTAAAACAGTTGATGAAGAGGACTTTGTCTCCGGCTTTACCCACGATGGTTTTATCGATGCTGTAGAAAAAGCCAAACAATACATTACTGATGGCGATATTATGCAAGTGGTGTTGTCACAACGCTTATCAATCCCCTTTTCAGCCCAACCGATGGATTTATATCGTGCTTTACGTACCTTAAACCCATCACCCTATATGTATTATCTTAATCTGGAAGATTTCCATATTGTTGGATCCTCACCTGAAATTTTGGTTAGAATGGAAAATGATGATGTCACTGTCAGGCCTATTGCTGGTACACGGCCACGTGGTAAAACACCAGAGGAAGATAAAGCGCTCGAACTTGATTTGTTAGCCGATCCTAAAGAGTTAGCCGAACATCTCATGTTGATTGATTTAGGCAGAAATGATGCTGGGCGTGTCAGCCAAATTGGCACTGTCAAACTCACTGATAAAATGATAGTAGAACGCTATTCTCATGTTATGCACATTGTGTCTAATGTAACAGGCAAAGTGGTGCCTGATATGACATGCATTGATGCACTTCGTGCTACTTTTCCTGCTGGTACGGTAAGTGGTGCAGCCAAGGTACGGGCGATGGAAATTATTGATGAACTAGAACCCGTTAAACGTGGTGTTTATGCCGGTGCCGTTGGTTATTTATCATGGTCTGGCAATATGGATACAGCCATTGCAATACGAACAGCAGTGATTAAAGATAATACCCTTCATATTCAAGCGGGTGCTGGCATTGTTTATGATTCTGTACCTGAAATGGAATGGCAGGAAACAATGAATAAAGCCCGCGCTGTTTTTAGAGCGGTAGCCATGGCTGAGGCAGGGTTAGAAACCCCTAAACATCGCTAATAGCATTGTTTTATATTTAGCTAGAAGGCACATTAAAGATGTTGAGCCGTTTAAACACCTTTGTTTATTGTTTAAATAAAGACATTAAATTTAAGTCCATCGCCATCAAAATAGCATCTTCACGGCCTTGTTTAGCCGGATAATATCCCTTACGGACTGACATTTCATTAAAACCAGACTGCAAATAAAGCTGTTGGGCCCGGTCATTACTGCGGCGAACTTCTAATAAAATAATAACAGAAGACACACTATTAGCATAGTCAATCACATGCTGAACAATGGTTTTTCCTATACCCCGACCTTGCTCAGTAGGTTTAACACATATATTAAGTAAATGTGTTTCATCTAACACCGCCTGTACAATGGCAAAACCAACTATCTGCTCGGCTTGCTCATAAAACACCCATGCTTTATGGCCAGATCTCAGACTATCTTCAAAACTTTTTATTTGCCAAGGAAAATGATTTGCACTTTGCTCTATGTCGAGCACATTGACAATATCTTGTGCTAACATGCCACGTACATTCAATGTCAACTACTACTTTTTTGATAGGATTGTTTGGCTAATTGAAGATCTTTCCATGCTATTGCTTTTTGCTTAGGAGATTGAAGCAATGTGTTCAACGATAAACTACTAATAATTTTCAGCCCCGGATCTGCCGCGAAATAAACATGACCACGACCTAGTTTTTGTGAGTTTAAAGGTGCAGGTATAAGATCATCACCAAACGCTAATAATAGTTTATGTTCATCTGTTGATGTTATTAACTGATTAAGTTGCCTGGCCGACACAATGGCGCTGTTGTGTGCGGTCAAACCAATCGAAAATAACATTGCATGTAATAAACGCATCGCTTCATCAGTATGATCCTGCTCTGCAAACACAATTAAACAATCTACGATGGGTAAGGCTTCAACAATGTCTGCAGTGATCAGTTCACTAGCTGAAGCCGCAGCGACTAGTGTGCGTTGTTCCCAGACAGGGATCCCCATCTCTGTTAATGAGGATAACTGCCCGGATTCAAACATTATTAAACTTGTGGATGCGCGCGATCAACTGGCACCAAAATTTTATTAAGTGCGTTAATGTAAGCCTTGGCTGACGCAATAACAATATCCGTATCAGAGCCCTGGCCACTGACGATACGGCCACCCTTTTCAAGACGCACATTCACCTCGCCTTGCGAGTCAGTCCCGCTGGTAATATTGTTGACAGAATAGAGCTGCAACTCAGTATTACTTTTTACTATTTGTTCAATGGCACGATAAGCAGCATCAACAGGACCACTGCCTGCCATTTCAACCTGACTCTCTTTATCATCAACAGATAAAGTAATCGATGCAACCGGTGTTTCGCCTGTTTCGCTGCCTACTTTTAATGATATCAAACATACCCGTTCATTTTCCACAGTAAGACTATCGCTAACCAATGCTTGCAAATCTTCATCAAAGATTTCATGCTTTTTATCGGCTAACTCTTTAAAACGTCTAAACGCTACATTTAACTCAGTTTCAGATTCAAACTCGATGTCTAATTCTTCTAAACGTGTACGAAAAGCATTACGTCCTGAGTGTTTACCCAATACCATACGATTGGTATGCCAGCCAACATCTTCAGCGCGCATAATTTCATAAGTTTCACGACTTTTTAACACACCATCTTGATGAATACCTGACTCATGAGCAAAAGCATTAGCACCAACAATAGCTTTATTGGGTTGCACAGCAAATCCAGTAATGCCTGATACTAAGCGTGAAGCAGCTAATATCTGTGTGGTATCAATACACGTATCACAGCTGAACATATCCTGACGCGTTCGTACCGCCATAACAACTTCTTCGAGTGCAGCATTACCGGCACGCTCTCCCAAGCCATTAATGGTACATTCAACCTGGCGGGCACCCTTTAATACCGCAGACAATGAATTAGCCACTGCTAAACCCAAGTCATTGTGACAGTGTACTGAGAAAATGGCTTTATCGGCATTTGGAATTCGCTGACGCAAATCATAAATTAATTGGCCAAACTGATGAGGTAAGTTATATCCCACCGTGTCAGGAATGTTTAAGGTTGTTGCACCGGCATCAATAACCGCTTCTAAAATCTGACATAAAAAATCAGGGTTACTGCGGCCAGCATCTTCAGGTGAAAACTCAACATCATCCGTATAACGTCGAGCACGTAACACTGCTTTGACGGCATTTTCTATGACTTGTTCTGGTTCCATACGAAGTTTCATTTTCATGTGGATAGGTGACGTTGCAATGAAAGTATGGATACGTGAGGCATTAGCCCCTTTTAATGCTTCACCGGCCCGATCAATATCGGCATCTAAAGCCCGTGCCAAAGCACAAATACGACTTTCGGTAACCGAATTTGCAACCGCTTGCACTGCTTCAAAATCACCCACACTGGCAATGGGAAAGCCAGCTTCGATAATATCAACTTGCATTCGCTCCAATGACTTGGCAATGCGAACTTTTTCATCCTTGGTCATTGATGCACCTGGACTTTGTTCTCCATCTCTTAAGGTGGTATCAAAAATTATTAATTTATCACTCATTTTCCTGCTCCATTGACACAGATCCTAACAATTATATAGCTAAGGTTTTTTTTCAGTATCTAAACTGATTGAGGGGGGGCTAAATTTTTGCCCTAAGGCAGTCGAAGCAGGAGTAATAAACAAAGAACAGACATAGTGAAATACCACAAGTGATTTGCTGTGGTTGAAAAGTGACTATTTTGTTGCTGAAAGTTCATATAGGTAATTTTAGGCTGAAATGAGTGTATTGCCAAGTGCTAATTACACTAAGAAAATGAAAGTGTGTCAATAATATTCGGCATCACCCCATTTTATTTAAAAAAACTTTTAATCAGGCTAAAGCAAAAATTCTAAACTAATATGCTCGAACAAATTTACTAAAACATTGGGTAATACTCTGACGACCAAGATTTTGATAATACCTATTTAATGAAATTGCTCGATATTCTCATTTTTCTTTAATCTTATTTTGATAACAACGATTAGTAACAGACAACATTAATCAAGGAATAAAATGTCACTCTATGGCTAATACTATTATCAAGATTAGGACTTATTATGCTACATGTTACTATCTGGTCATAGGTATGCTCTGTTTACACAATGATCCCCTAGATAAAAACTATTAAAACCAGAGCATATAAAATCGTCTATTTGGTCATTAGCCCCTAACTTACATTTTAGCTAGGCTGGTGTGAATCAATTAATATGATAAAACGGCTAGTTTATCAAAAGGTAGGTCATGCTGCTGTCGAGTGTTACAGCTCCTTATTGAGAAGGTATTTAGTGAGAGGTTTAGCTCATCAAGGATGAAAAAAGACCTTTATGGAAAATTTCTCGAAGAACTTTCCTTGTTGGGAAAATGCCAGCGTAGATGTCAACAGACATTGGATCTTAATTTTATCAATCAGTTACAGTTTTGACATTGATATTATTTAAAATTTAAATCAGCAAGAAAATAATGATATTTCAGCTAACTAAACGGGTAACAGCGCAATAAAATTAAAAACAATTAAAACTAATGAAGCATCACAACTAGTCGATCAAGCTAACACTTTTAAGAGACTAAGGACCGGTCATTAGATTAATGATAGATTATACAATTACCAGCAGGTTGTTAGAGCTGCGCTATAAGCTCCAGTATGAGTCACCGTCATTGTTCCACAACTATCAGCATCCTGACCATTTTTTGGGGTTGCTGTTATTGTATATCCAGCCGGTGTGGAAGTAGAAACTACGCTTAACGCATAATACTTTGTACTGCCTTGTTTGGGAGACTCTTCAAAAGGTAATGCAGCTCCGATATATTTGTAGTTTTGAGTGTAATATCTTTCCATATAGCTGGCAAGTTCAACCAAATCTGACTGGGCATTTGCTCGCCGTGTCTTTCTGACCTGATCTAAATAGGAGGGGTAGGCAAGCGAGGTTAATATACCAATGATAGCCACCGTTATCATTAGCTCGATTAACGTAAAACCTTGGTAAGCTTTTATTTTTGTTTTTAATTTCATATTAATAACCATTTTATTCAACAAACCATATTTCTGAAATACGAGATATTTCATTGGCTTTTTGTTCCACATTAAAGCCAATTTTCTGTTTATCGTTGAACTGAGGTCCCCTTTCTCCTTGTCTAACCATGCCATGAACCCTAGTATCAAAATCAATATTATATTGTTGATTATCAATCACAACGGTACTTGCGTCAGCACTTTGTAGTGAAATTATGCCTTGCATTTGATAAATTTCATCAGCATTTACAGTAAATATTAGTAAACATGCCATCCATCCATAAAAAAACTTCATTATTCCACCGCCTGAAAATTAAAATCAAGTTGTCGCCATGATTGTCGTCCTTGGAAAGTGGGCCCAGGATTTTCAACCGTCACTTCAATTGATCCTGTTGAACCACTAGTATATTTAAATTCTTGTTCGCCTCCTGCAGCATTGTTGACACTAGGTGTTGATATGATACCCACTTTAGATTTTTTACCACTTACCGGTACAAAATCATCATTACCATCACCATCGATATCTCCTAGATTCACAAAATCAGCACTGCTAAATAAACCATTCCCATCTAGATCAAAAGGCGTGAAAGCCAAACGTGCACCAGTTTGCACATTCAATTCCATTAACCAGCCTGAACCACCAAAATCACAGGGATCGTCAGAAGGCAACAAGCTTGTAAATATAATTCGGCCATTTCTTACAATGCTATCACTCACTTGTCGTTCGCCGTAGTTAAGGGTGTTAGCATTGTCCGTATTAACTAAATCTAAATACCAACCGCGGTGTGTATCCCAGTCAATTGTATTTTCGGTGGTGACACGTAGTTCATAACCAAAACTAGTTATTTCTTTGATAATTTTCTGCTCAAGTAAGTCATCACGATTAAAAGAAATTATACTTGATTCAGCCCTATCCCATACACCGTAAAAAGTCTGAGTGACTTGGTCTACTGTTGAATTATCTCCCACTTCAAGATACTTTCCGGTGCCAAATAATACTAAATAGCCTAATGAGGTTGAATGTCTTATCACCCGTACTTGTGATGTTATTGCTTGGCTATTACTGTCAGTGCAGGTCGCATTGGCACAAGCGGTGTAAATAGGTGTTGGGTTTGCTCCTGTTGTGTAGCTAAATCCCCATGAACTGACACTCTCATCTTCAAGAGAGATTTTCCAAACATTGCCAAATAAATCACCCGCATAAATAGCATCAGTAATTGAATCGCCATTTAAGTCTACAGCTGAAGGCGATGAAAGACCATTAGGACGATTATTACCGCTAGGGTCTTGTGCGGAGCCGACCTTAGTATCAAACTTCTTAATTAAACTGCCATCGGAAATATCAACGATATATAAAACGGCGTTTCCAGTGATACTGTCATTAGTGGTGCCACCATCATCATCATCATCAAAGGTATTGTTATAACCGCCACTAAAAACGGCCGCCCATATTCCATTATTCAAGCGAACAATGCTGGGCTGACCATAAGTGAAGCCTAAATCTTCATCATCACTATCGGTAAATTCCCATAGCACATTATTGGCAGCCTCTATTTCTGTACTAAAACTTGTTGGATCCGTTACATCTAGAGCAAAAATACCTTGAGCACCACCCCGTAGACCTGATACTAAAACACTACGCCATGTGGCTGGACTTGAGTCATCGACAGCAAAAAAAGCATCAACTACAGTGGTGTTACCATCAACGTAATATTTGTGATTGTAGTTTATGTCGGCTAATGCAGCCGCTTTATGCATAATTGACTTGGGCACATAAGCAAATTTTTCAACACCAGTATCGCCATTAAAGGCATGCAACATACCATCATTAGCCCCTGCATAGACAATCGCTTGTCTTGAATCATTAGCAGATTTAAATAGTGAATAGGGTGATGCATTTTCAGGCGCATCAGTGCCCCAAGTCTCTGGATACTTTAAATTAGGTGGTCCGACATAGGTTGGACTTGCGTGAATAATATCACCTAAAAGCGATGTTCTATTGCGGAATGTGCCGCCATTTGATGTTTCATTATCTTGAGCACCTCGTAGATAATTTAAAATATTTTCACTGGTCAGTAATGTTTGTTGTGCTGGCGAAATATCCGTCCACCTGAACGGTTGGCCATCAGTTCCGTCATAGCTAAAGATAACTCTATCGTTAGCCGCTGGAATTAAATCCGCAGCATTCCATACTTGGCTTCTTGCAGTGCCGTCCAAGTTAATAGGAAAGGCTAATAATTGTCCGCTCCAGTCACCACTGTCAAACCGTGCTTGATAAAGTTGACTGCTTCCTGAAACCGTACCTGAGTTTAATGCCACAGATGAAGCGGAAGAAGTACGATCAGAAATGGTCGACAAAATGTTCGACAAAGAGTCTGCAAAGGTATCTGGATCGGCAGCACTAAAAAAATCACCTCGAGTATTGATCGCCGTATGCCATAAATCGTCTATTTTAGCTGGTGAGGAGGCGGTGGGATCTGGCCAAGAGGTTGCGCCATTTTGAATAGTTGTAAAATCTGTCTCAGGATCTAAGGTTCCCGTTACGCCAAGACCTATAGTAAAAGTAACCATATGCTGCCAAAATGCTGGATCAGTAGGATTGGTCGGAACTAGATTCGTCAAATCAGACCGCAAATCTCTATTCCAGTAGTGCATGCCAACATCTGCGAGTGTATTACTCCATTTATTAGCACCAGCATCGTCACGATAAGGCGCCTCAGGAGTATAGGTATAAGAGGCGTTGTTAGGACCTGTTATTGCTGAACCGACAGTGCCATCAACATCACCGACTCCTGGACTTCCTCCATTCCAAAAGCCATCGGTCATCAATATATTATAACTTTGTCGACAACTTAGATGTGCAGCTGTATTGGACGTACCTGGTGATTCGCTCCATGGGCCTTGATTATCTACACGCTCAAAATATTGGCCGACATCATCCACTGAGTTTCTTAATGGTGTGCCGAAATTATTAATCACACGGCCATAAAGATTATTAAAAAAATTGCTTCTATCACTTCCAGAAAAAGGCCGTAACCCTTGAATCAGCGCACTATCACTACTGACACCATCAATAGTGGCTAAGCGTTGATTGATAGCAGCAAAACCTACCCGTAGATTAGTACTCTGCTTGGCAAAAGCACGACCAACACCAGCACGAGCAACTAAAATTCGTGAGCGGTAATATTGAAACCAATTAGCAAAGTTTTGGATTTCTTGATCACGTGTTCTGACCGAACCATTAGGACTTGTAAATATAGTGCCTACTGTTGTGGCCGCCGTAATTTGAATACGGGTATAATTCGAACGAGTTGTCACCGAACCCCCATTATGTAGGTAGTATGTTATCGGCCAATAGGTGAAATTACCTCCACACGGGGCACAAAATGCCACGTTTAAATCATTATTAGCTGTGTTGGCAAACCAAGTGGCAGTTTGAGTCTGTTCGATTTCTAAATTAAGGTTACCCAGCTCTGGTAGGTTAGGGTTGTAGCGTGCTGCTGTAGGCAATGCATTACCCATGCTTGTGCCATCAGCATTACTCCAAGGTACATAGCTTACATCCGGATTGTAAAACACCGCATTATTGGTCGGAGAACGCTCAAAAAAGTTATGAACATTATTGTCGTCAAAATTAGGCACTTGATTGTTGTAGTCGACGCCACCATATAAGCCATTAGGTCTAGGGAATACATAGTTGGTGAAGTGCCTATTTTCATCTGGCATTGCCTCCCATTGCATTGAGCCTGAGTCATCCAAGGTAAACATAATGTTCGGCTCTACACTGCCCCCAAGGAATAGGGGAACCGAGCTTAGGGCAAGATTGGTTGCATTAACAGATCCCATAAACAATACCGAAATAGCCATTATTTGATAAAGGATGCGAAACATATCAAAATCTCCTTGCAGTGGTTGACTGCAGTAACACTCTTGCCTGATCACTACCACCGGTTCCTCTGGATGTAACTCGGTAATACGTTAGACCTTCTGAACCATTGCCATTGCCGACTAATAAATCATCAGGTACAAATAGTTGGTACTCGATAATCATGTGGGGAACAGTATTAACTTTTGCTATTGGAGAAGCGTATGCCTCCGCATTGTTCATCCACCAGGCTTGATTTTTTGTAGAAATGTCACTGCCCATAGCCTCTAAAGCCCAGACTCGACTTGAACCATCATTTGTTGCCACTGGTTCAACCGTTTGATTTGAAATCCATGACTCACCTTCACGTAAGCCAGACTCCGCTGCTTGAAAAGCCAGCTCAACATCACGACTATTGCCTGCCATTTTTTCTGCTATTAATGATGTGTTCATTGCTGACACTCCAAGTAAAGTCATTACTAACAACATTATCAAACTAACAACTAACACAATCCCACACTGGTTTTTATACATTTTCAGACTCCTCATGGCACACGATTACGTAGTGTAATGGTACGGGTATAAACAGCACGTAAACGATTATCTGTAGGCGTTACACTGATATTATTGAATAAATAATTTTGTGGGCTATCAACAGTTAAATCATCTTCTGCTGACCGTAATAAGAGGCTCACTCTGACACTTTTTACATTATCCCAATTGCTGACTGCATTGGCCGTTTGATACTGATCGATCGCTTCATCACCATTGCTAGCAACACCATAAAGTAGCTGCATGTTTTCAACACCTTCAACTAATTCTTGTGGTGGATCATTGAACACTGCTTGATAAAGCGATGGCACACCACTGGCATTATCTTTAATGAAGTAGCTGGTAGTCACAAGCTTCATCATTTCTGCGCCACTATAATTTTTAGCCAAACTTTCGCTAGCATTGCCCGGCGTCCCTGCTTCGGTATCATGTTCAATATTATCTTCATTTATGCTGTTCGTTATCTGAAATATTGCAGATGCTAAACAATCACTGACCATAACAACATCATACTGTTCTAATCCACTGGCATCCGTTACCTCTATGTTAGCAGAGCCCGGTGGGCTTCCATCCGGATGTGCTGTGACTGCTATGGTGGACTTATTGGCAATACCTCTCACCGTCAATACGTCGCTGCCATTGAGAGGACTGCTAATACTTGTATCTAAACTGGGGGTCCAGATGTTTGTTCCTGTCGCCTCAACCCCTTGAATAAACGTGTTAAAGTCCCATAAATAAGAACTACTATTTAAGGTATTGGTAACCGCACTGGCGGCGGATCGGGTACTGCAGCCATTATAGCCCGCTATCCTTATCTTATTGGTCAAAAATTGTATTGCAAACTGGCCATTTTCTTGTAATTGAGCTCGCTCGTTCTGAATTCGGTACATTTGCTTACTACTGACAAATATATCAATAATGCCGGCCAAAGTTGCTAGGCCTAATACCATCGCAATCATTAACTCAATCAGCGTCAGTCCTTGTTGGAATTGGGCATGTCTTTTAATCACAATGCGCCTGAATAATCAAATTGACTGGTGCCACGTAAGCCATCACTTTGCAACTCTGTCAGTTTCAATGTGACTAGATAGACCGAGCCTGCACTGCATGGATTACAGTAAATGGAACCATTACCGTCAGGTAAAATGGTGCTTACATTATTTAACCATTCGGAGATATCTATTGCAGCAATCGTATTGAGAACTGGCGGAGGCTCATCAGCTTGTCCATGATTATAGTTTCCAGCAATAGCGGCGACTTGGTTAGCACGCATTCTGTCGAAAATGTCAGCAGCAAGTGCCGAGACTTGACTGCGTAAATAAGCACTTTCATTCTGTTTGAGTGTGATCGCTTGTAGATGTGCTAAACCTAATAAACCTATTGCCAAAATAAATACCGCAATCATAACTTCCAGTAGAGAAAACCCCTTAATTATATGGCGGCTACCGTACATGACAGGGCTCCTTGTTCAATTGAGGGTCTGCCTGTATTACTTATGGTTATTGTTCGTGCATTAGTTGTATCACCATTTTTTGAGCATAAACTGAAGCTATCAGTAACTAAATCCACTGGGAATCCTGATGGGTTATAAGTTAACGACTCCGAAAAAGCACCTGATGTTGTTAACGTAAGATCATTAGCTAGGGCACTTTGTGTGCGAAGAAGACAGTCTTTTTCCAACTCACATTCAGACGCAGAACTATTGTCATCATAGACACCATTACCATTCCAGTCCGTAAAAACAATCCAACCTTTTTCCCACTGATTGGCAGTGTTACCAGTGTCATCTCCATCATTACTTATGGTGACTGGAACTCCTTGCTTAGCGGCTTCACTTCGGGCTAATTGTATTGTGGCTATTAGTTTATTTGCATCAGTTGCAGTACGATTATCACGGAGTACGTCCATAAACGAAGGTGCAGCTATGGATACTAAAATCGATACTACTGCTAATGTCACTATTAATTCGATTAAGCTGAAACCTTTGTTATTTTTTTGAATTTTAGCCATCAAGTACTTACCCTTGTAAACATTATGGAATCATTTATATCATAATTTATTAAACTATAATTTAAAATATCTTAGCTTTAAGACATAGATCACATATTTAAACAAAAGATGAGTCTAATGAGTAGTATTTTATTTGTAGAATGTGTTTTTATTAATAAATATCTTAATTTAAATCCTGACTTTGAAATTCGTTAAAAAAGTTTCAACACCCCATAAGCATTCGTAGAAATTAATATCTATCAGTATCTCATTACACAAATATTGTTTTAATTCAGCTGAAACTGGCATTCGTCAATAATAGAAAGATATAAACCCATTAAAAGCTACCTTGTATACAAAATGACTACTCCATAGATTGAGTGGTCAGTCATTCAAGTCGTCACACAGTATTTGTAATCAACCTTTATATTAAATGCTCTTTTTTTGCTCTAATAATTCAACTAATTGATAGATGATTTCATGTGCTTGTTTGGGTGTCAGTTCATCAGGGTTTAGACCGGCTATATGGGCTTCAACAAGAGATGTCTGGATCGTGGGCGTATTAAATAAATCTGTTTGTGGTTGGTCACTTGCCTTATTTGTGTTTATTTCAAGTTGTTGTAGCATTTCGAGTTGATGTAATTTAAGTTTGGCGGCCTTGATTACATCAGTGGGCACACCGGCTAGTTTTGCTACTTGCAAACCATAACTTTTACTAGCTGCGCCTGATTTTAATTGATGCATAAACACAATGTCATCACCATGTTCAATGGCATCTAAGTGCACATTTACTGCTTTTTTGTACAATAAGGGAATTTCAGTCAATTCAAAGTAATGAGTGGCAAACAAGGTATATGAGCCTAAATCACGCACTAGTTTTTCAGCACAAGCCCACGCTAGTGACAAACCGTCAAAAGTGCTGGTGCCTCGGCCTATTTCATCCATCAACACCAAACTATTTTCAGTGGCATTATTTATAATATTCGCAGCTTCACTCATTTCAACCATAAAAGTTGAGCGACCTGATGCTAAGTCATCAGATGCCCCTATACGAGTAAAGATCTGATCTACAGGGCCAATCACGGCCTTTGATGCTGGCACAAAACTTCCGATATGTGCCATCAATACAATTAATGCAGCCTGCCTCATATAGGTAGATTTACCTCCCATATTCGGGCCAGTAATTAACAATAATTTCTGCTGTTCAGAAAAGTCTATGTCATTGGGGCAAAAATTTTGCTGGGTCACTCCTTCCACTACAGGATGACGACCGGCTTCTATTTTTATGCCATTTTGATCGGTAAATTCAGGCGCCACATAGTTTAATGATTGGGCACATTCAGCCAAATCAGCTAATACATCGAGCTCGGCTAAAGCATTAGCCGACACCTCAAGGGCGGCTAAATCTGGCAATAGTTTATCAAACAAACCTTCATATAATGCTTTTTCTAATGCTAAAGCACGTTCATTAGCACTCAGCACTTGGTCTTCAAACCCTTTTAACTCGGGTGTAATATATCGCTCAGCATTTTTCAATGTTTGTCTACGAACATACTCAGTAGGCACTTCAATATGATGAGAGCGACTTATTTCAATGAAATAACCATGCACACGGTTGTAACCTACCTTTAAAGTTGAAACACCGGTACGATGACGTTCGCGTTGCTCAAGATCATTTAAAAACTGACTAGCCCGATCACGAATAGTACGTAAGTGATCTAATTCATCATTGTAACCTTCGGCAATCACGCCACCATCACGTATTAACACTGGCGGCTCTGCGATTAATGCTGTTTGCAATAAATTCAATAATTCTGGAAATGTTCCCAGTTCACGGTCAAGCTGCATTAATCGTTTCGAGGATGGATCTGCTAATAATTGATGCAAATCAGTAAAGGAGTTTAAACTATTACGCAAGTGCATAAAATCACGAGGTCTGGCTGATTTCATAGCTATACGTGCAACGATACGTTCAATATCACCCAACTTACGCAGTATGCCATGCAATACTTCTGCTGACTGCTTATCGATAAAGTGTTGAATAGCCTGCTGACGCTGTCTTAAAACTTGATGATCCCGTAAAGGTCTTAATAACCAACGGCGCAGTAACCTAGCACCCATCGGCGTTACCGTTTTATCTATTATCGATAATAAAGTATGGTCACGCCCACCTGACAAGTTTGTTTCCAATTCTAGATTACGTCGAGATTGTGGATCTAATTTTATACTATCACAGGTTTTTTCGAGCTTAATACCTCGAATATGGGGCAATGCAGTGCGATGTGTTTGCTGAGCATAATTAAGCAAACACCCTGCAGCTGTTATCGCTAAACCTAATTCATCGCAGCCAAAACATTTTAAGTCTTGAATTTTAAAATGCTCACATAAACGACGACGTGCCGTTTCTGACTCAAAATGCCACGCTGGTAAACGATGGATCTGTTTCTCAAAAGTGACTAGAGCATTTGCCAATAATTCATCCACTAAAATTTCAGCGGCTTGCAAGCGCGCTAATTCTGCTTCAACTTCCGTCAATGAATTTAATTCACAGACCGTAAAACGTCCACTACTTAATTCTGCAGTGGCTAAGCCATAACAACCTTTAGACTCAGAAATTGCCACTAATAAATTTTCATTACGGCTATCAAGTAAAGCTTCTTCAGTTAAGGTGCCAGGGGTTAAAATACGGACAACTTCTCGTTCAACAGGACCTTTACTTGTTGCTGGATCACCAATTTGTTCACAAATTGCGACCGACACCCCTAAATTTATCAATCTAGATAGATATGGATCTGCCGCGTGATAAGGGATACCCGCCATGGCAATGGGTTCACCATTGCTATTACCTCGTGCCGTTAAGGTGATATCTAATAGTTCTGCAGCTTTATGGGCATCTTCATAAAACATTTCATAAAAATCACCCATCCTATAAAATAAAAGATGCTGTGGGTTTTCAGCTTTAATGCGTAAATATTGGACCATCATTGGTGTTGGTTTAGCTTTGTTATTGGCCATAAACCTATCTTTTAATCCATACAAGGTATGTCTTCAAGCTGCTAATCATTACCATTACCTCTGTCAGTTAAAGTCATAAAAGTTTACCTCATCGCATTCAATACACCATAAGTTCACCTAGTTGTGTACAAGTAATCATTGATCCTTAGTTAATAACAAGCCCAATCACTTTCACGTGGCTGAAGCTAGACCAAAACCAAAACAATATTAGAGATATCACGACGTCTAATGATAATAATAAACCACTTTCAAACCCAAGTGTAAAAGCACTTAAATTTGACTAGACAAATGAAGATGCTAGAGACAATACAGAACTTAACGCGTCGTGCTACAAGTCAGCTTAAATCCATAAAATAAAACGAGCGACTATAGATCTCTATGTTAATGGATTGCCACGTTCTGCTATAGGTTTACGATAAGTATTACTCGCGATGACAGTGGCATTAGGAGCGTTAAGGTTGAAGTCTCATCTTATTGGATATAAAAATAAAGGGTGGCTTTATTTTTCACCATTATTCAAAAAATAATTTTAATTGAAAGTCTTCAGCTTTCTGATTCCATAAGGATTCATGTCTCACACTTAACATCGCAGGTCCTCTGTCCCATGCCTGTTCGATTTCAACCCAAGCTGGCACAAATATTAGACATGGGTTCATTTTTTGGGGTGAAAAACTTTTATCATTGCTCTGAATTATTATTTTTAGAATTAAAAACACCCATCTGTAACAATCAATAAAATGAAGTTTTTGTCATCATTAAGGAATTTATCAGACCTTTTCCTCTAAAGTTCGCGGGTCTAGGTTTGAGTAATTGACGGCCCTGTTTCTGCCTGATGCTTTTGCAATATATAACGCCAAATCAGCTTGTTTAACAATATCTGTAAAGTCATGCTCCTGGCTAAGTTGACAGGAATTAAAACCTAAACTAATGGTAAGAATATCTTTGTCTGAACCACTATGTGGAATGGCAAGTTCAGCCACTTTTCTGACTACTGACTCAGCGTAATCAAATATTAGTTTTGGCTCACCCGCAATAGTTAATATAATAAATTCTTCACCGCCATACCTTGCGACAAAATCTGTTGCTTTCAAGAATGAGCTACCAAGAACTTTTGCCACACTCTTAAGTGCTTCATCACCTGCTAGATGACCATAAGTGTCGTTGAAATTTTTAAAATAATCTATATCAATCATAAAAATGGTCAGCAATTGCTTATTTCGTTTAGCTATATTCCCTTGTATTTTCAACTGTTCTTCTAGGTATCTTCTATTGTGAATGCCCGTTAGAGGATCAATACTAGTTAAATGTTCGAGTATAGCGATGCTTTTTTTGAGTTTGCTATATTCACCAGTCATTCTTTCTTCGAGCATCATTTTTTCAGTAACATCTTTCTGAATACCAACATAATGAGTCAGTTGACCTTTGCCATCGAAAATGGGAGATATGCTGAGCTCATTCCAAAAGAGTGTGCCATTTTTTTGATAATTTCTTATCGTAACTAGACATGACTCCTGTTGATTTATAGCGCTGCTAATCATGTCTATTTGAGTTTGTTGGCTTGTATCTAAACCTTGTAGATATCGACAGTTTTTTCCATTAACCTCCTCAAGTGAGTAGCCTGTCATTTTTTCAAATGCAGGGTTCACAAAAATAAGAGGATGATCTGGCTGAGAAAAATCAGCAATGGTAATGCCATCACGTGCAACCATAACTGCCGCTTGCAATATGGCTAAACTAATCGTGTGTTGATTTTTATATATACCTAACTGGCTTATCTTATTTTGAGTTTGATCAAGCTCTATAAATAATAGCTTCTTCTTATTCCAATCACTCATCCAATTGGAAATATCATTGGCAGGCATCGGTCTTGCTATGCCGTATCCTTGTGCCAAATTACACCCTAGTTGCAGTAAAGCAGTACCGTGTTCAATGGTTTCAACACCTTCAGCAATCACCTCAAGCTTAAATGAGTTAGCTAAGGCGATGACTCCTTCAACAATTGCTAAATCATCGTCATCTTCTGACATGTCACGCACAAAGGTCTGGTCTATTTTTATCAAGTGCACTGGCAAACGTCTAAGATAGGTCAGTGATGAATAACCTGTGCCAAAATCATCTAATGAAAAATTTACACCCAAAGCCATACAGTCACTCATGATGGCAGACACTTGGTGGACGTTGCTCAACGCGCTGGTTTCTAATATTTCAATTTCTAAATAGCCTGAAGGCACATCAGGATGAGCAACCAATAAGGCGGCCAATCGTTCTACAAAGTCAGCTTGCTGGAGTTGATAAGCACTGATATTGACACTGATAGGCAAATCTATTGCCCTGTTTTGCCATTGGCTTATTTGATTCAACGCTGTGTTGATCACCCATTCACCGATTTCAAGACTAATAGCATGTCGTTCGATAACAGGTAAAAAGTCTATAGGGAAGACTAAACCCTTTTCAGGGTGTTGCCAGCGGATCAAAGCCTCTACCCCTATTATCTCTCCCGTAGACATATTAACTTTGGGCTGATAATGCAAAAGCAGCTCTTGTTGCTTGAAAGCTGAGCGAATATTACCTAGACTTTCCTGCTTAATGTTGGCCGCTTCATGTTGTGCTGTGTCAAACAAACGATAGCAGTTTTTCCCTGCTTGTTTAGCAACATACATAGCTTGATCAGCATGACGTATTAGCCTGTCGGCATCTGCATTATCTTGGGGATAGATGGTCACCCCAATACTCGCTGACACATGCAATACAATTTCGCCTATCCATACCGCTGAAGAAACTGCCAGCAATAATTGGTCTAAGATGTATTGACAATCTTCAAATGTAGCTACGTCGCTTAATACAGCCACAAATTCATCGCCAGCAAAACGTGCGATTATGTCCTGTTGAGCTAAGATTTTTTTCATCCGTTGTGATATTGCAATAAGCAGTTTATCAGCCACATCATAGCCATAGCGATCATTAACTACTTTAAAACCGTCTATATCGAGGAATATAACAGCCAGCGAATTATGATGATGCTGGCATTCCTCCATGCCTTGATTTAAGCGCTCTAACAATAATACACGGTTAGGTAGATTGGTCAGTCGGTCGAAATGGACATTGCGTTCTGTAATATCGACGTGAGTGCCGACCAATCGGATTATTTCTCCCCCTTCATTTTTAACCGCAAAGGCGCGCGAAAGGATATGGATATAATGCCCATCCTTATGCTGCATCCTGAACTCAGATTCGTATTTGTTCGTTTTATGATTTAAAAACTGTTCAGTTTTTAATAAGGCGGCTTTTTTATCATCTGGGTGAAGCAATCGATTCCATTCCGAGAAATCATTTTTAATTTCATTATCAGCATATCCCAGCATGCTTTTCCAACGTGAAGAATAGAAAATCTGATTAGTTGGTATGCTCCAATCCCACATAGCATCCTCGACACCCTTGCCGGCAAGAGCGTAGCTATCTTCTCTATGTCTTAACATTCATTCAGCTTTCTTACGCTCGACAATGATACGGCCGATCCCTTGAACACCTATAGTATTGTTCTCTTGATCAAACATGGCTGCTTTAGTTATTTGTAGCCGTTTTGGGTGGCCATCAATAAAGACGACTTGTTCTTCATTTACCCTTGGCCTGTCTGATTGCATAGCAACCATATCATGAAACCTAAAAGAATCTGCTAACGTTATATCAAAAAAGTCATAATCTGTTTTGCCGACAATCTGTTCAGTATTTACGCCGAAAAGACTTCCAACACCTGAATTACAGTTTTGGTAGACACCGGTAATATTTTTTAGCCACATTAAGTCGAAACTAGCATTAATCAGTGTTTGTAAATGAAAAGACTCAAGTTTGAGTAGCTTTTTACTTTCAAGGAGCGATTGACGGGCAGTATTTGCTGTTGCCAGCGCTTCATTTAGCATCTCTAGCTCGCTGTTCTGCATTTCCAACATAACTTGGTGGACTTGCAATTCATGTAGCTGCATTCGAGACTCACTCTCATCACCATCATTAATGAGCGCTGCTGCTAGTTTCTGTTCAGCCCTTTTACGAAGCAACTTGGCGCTCATGGGTTTATCAACAGAAGAGTTCAATTTAAAGGCTTCATCTGATCAGTTTCACTTATTGTTACTTCATAGTGAATCTCAGTTTTTAATTGTTTAGACATCTAAAATCTACTTAATTAAATCAGTTATGATTTTTTTACTGCCCATCAGTACATCTTTATGCACTACAAGTTGCTCCAATACGCTAATGACATTTTTTGCTCTTTGATCAAGCTCAATTTCATCTACACCACCTTTGATCCCCGCTATGTCAAACCGCATTTCTTTCTCAATTCCAGCAAAGGCCATATCCCAATTTGTGAACCTTCTGTTAGCAATGGCCTCGTTACTCAAAATGATCATATCTTTATGACGAGGATCTGCCTGAATACTTTTGAGTAAGTTTTCAAGATTACTAATTGGCCCTTCTATGACTTGAGCGAAATAACTACCAGAGTATAACAAGCCCCCTGTTATGCTTAGCTCTCTATTCTTTTTCCGTGCTTTTTCAAAGATATCTCTCATTTCATGTTCTAGGGTTTTACGAGGTGTGGCCATGGTATGTTTGCTAATGTATGAGATGCTGCGAAGTTCTGTCACTATGAAAATTCCTTGCTCATTACAATAATATTAAAAATTAACATCGTGCTTTTCGGAACCACTTGTAACAATTCAAGCATTAATTTATGGTCTAAGCTGATATTAAAAGGACCTGTTCCTACAGGGGTAAATGTGTTGGTAACGACATTTTGAAAAGATAGGTGACCAATTTGTGTTAGAAATATTGCCATCTTCTAAATGTGCAGCTATGGGCAGGCCAAATAGAAGTACAGCTCATGCTATTTTTTATTTTTGTATTCGAAACTGTAACTAATAAGTTTTGGCTAAATTCTTGCTCATTGAGTATAGTCGAAATAAAAGAAATAAATAAGATAAAAGAATTAATTATTTATATTTATAGTGTTAAAATTAAAATGATGGCCACCTAAAGTCAATATTGGTCACAACAATCGACTGACAAGCTTAAGCTAAAAAAGCTTTCAAACCATGTCTAAAGGCTATATGAGTCGCTAGCTTTTGTTTGTATGATAAGCGGGGTTTTTCTATTACGATCCGTAAATACAATTCAATTGCCATCGATTCATGCAATAAATAATGCTACTACTTAGACGCTAAATTAAGACCAACTTAGTGAGATAACAAGTAGTTATTGTTGGCCTATCAAGCAGTGTAAATAAAGCAGTATAGGATCTTAAATCATATTAGATCAACACCTTAAATTATTATCTATACTAATTATGAGTGAATAAGCCGTGCTAATTTCAGTTTCAATCTTACCGTCTAAGAATGTAATAGATAAGGAACTTCTGTTAAGTAAATCTTCAAATGCCACAGCTAAGCTCACTTTGTATTTTTTTGTGTAACATGGTTGATCTAATTGTCGAAGTTAGCTGAGGCTAGCCTTATATTTTTTGCTCTGAATTTGTAGCGAAGCTAGATAAGCTCATTAAATGTCGTTCGAGACATTATTACTTTAAAATTAATTTATTTTATTTTTTTATTGACTGTTTTTCGAATTTTCCGGAATTTATCCTGTAATTGCAAGCTAATTCACATACTTTTTGTAATCCAAACTTTCAATTCAGTATCAGCAGCTCTGTCAGAAAGGCCAAATAAAGCACTTGAGAAAATTGACCACCCTGTCCCTAAAGACCTAACATAAATAGGGCCAATTGAGTGATTCTGCTCATCAAAACTAGCTGAATCACGCTCATTGCCATAGTTGTTGTATAACTCCAGTCCAACAGTTTGTCCTTGTCTTAGACGCTTGGCTAACTGCCATCTCGTTTGCAGCGTTACCCCATCGACAGAATTATTACCTACCTGAACAGATGTCATCAATAATGCTCGTGCATACCAGTTATCATCAAAGTTATATTGATTAGTCCAATTCAAGCCTAATTGATTTGGACGGTTGTTATCACGTAAGCGGGCATCAAAACGCAGACCTGTGCGGTACTTTTGATTATCTTCACTTAAATCCCAGAATAATTCTGTTTGAATAAAGTCAAAATCAAAATAGGTGTTGTTTGTTTTACGAGTTTGACCTATAACACGCCACATAAAATCACTATTAATAGATTGTTGATAATGAATTCTATGTAAAAAACCAATTTCATCAGCCCTAGTAGCAGGATCGACCGCTGCACGATATTCTAATGACTTATGACCTTGTTCGACCATTGGTGGGAAAACTCCAGCACCACCTTGTGCAAGAATTGAACTTGGAAAAAATAAAACAAAAATGTAAAGATGGAGCCTGTTCATTAGTAATGTTCCTATCGGTGCTAATATAAACGATAACATCAGTGGCTATATATTATCCATCCAAGCTTTCAAAATATTGAATCATTATAAGATAATATGTCTGGTTGTTATTCAATCTAAGTTGTGCGTTAAATTTATCTAATGTTCATACCATTTCAACTTAAACATTAAACCTTTTAGCAATGCTGAAGAATCTCGTATTATAGTATGTCGTTTATTAAGTTTAGGCCGCAATCGTTATGGCCCAACAATAATAACAGAAATAAAAGAAATAACAGAAATTGAAAAGAAAATATCCAATTCTATACTCATCTAAGATGCAGCCGCTTGTTAGTGAAAGAAATTAAATTTTACAGATAAACATAAATAACTTACTCATAGCTAACAGCAAAGAATAAAGAGGCAAAGCTTGTTATTGGTGATAATTAAGATTTCAATTTTGTAGCCAAGTCTAATTAATTTGCTACTTTTTAAAAATGTAGCTTAGCGGTCGAAAGCAGACAGGCGGCATCTAGTCAATGCGTTTAAAAGCGTAGTTAAAACTGAGCGGGTATAGCTAAAGTTATTACAATTACAGATATTATACAGCTTGTTACAATTAAGCATTAATAATGTATTATGATCTTTTTCGGTAAACTTTCAACTTCATAAGTGATTTACATCTTAAAATTTAATTGGCCATATCACTCCAGAAAGGTTAGCACCATAAAGTATGTTTAAATACTAAAATATTGCACTGACCACATCAGTAATAAAAAATAATACGACCCGATCATTGGTGGATTTCTATAGTTTTACCTCAATTATGACTACCCTTATCTCCATAAAGGCTAATAATAGATTCACCCACTTGTAATGCCCTAACATTTTGTCCACTCAATTCTAGTTTGTAACGATAAACATAGGTAGATAAGTTTAAAAAATAGCTAGAACTTACCCTTTTATAATCTAGGCATGGCCACAATACCTTGTTTAATATAATAGTCAGTGGTAAATTGCTTTAACACCATAAATTATGACAACTAAAACATCAAAATACACCGTAACTGAACTCACAACATCAGAATATGATGTTAAAAAGTCACGTTTTATTGGCATGATAGCCCCTGTTATAAATGAAACTGAAGCAATACAACATCTAAATGCATTAGCAGCACAGCACCCCCATGCAAATCATCTAGCATTTGCATGGCGAATTAGACAAACTGATGGTGTTATCAGTGAACGTTGCCATGACGCAGGAGAACCATCAGGAACTGCTGGACGACCTATTCTAGCACCACTAGAAGGACGTTCAATCATAAATGGTGTTGTCGGTGTTATTCGTTATTTTGGAGGGGTAAAACTAGGGACTGGCGGCTTAACCCGTGCTTATGGCACTGCGGCTAAACTTACTATTGATGCTGCAATCTTAACGCCTTGGGTTGAAATGGTGCTTTTAAAGTTCGATATTGCGTATTCACAACTACAAACACTAGAATACCATCTTAATAAATGTAATGGCCAGATTATTGAGCAGCAATTTACTGATCGAGTTCAGCTTATTATTAATCTACCGTCGTCTGAAAAAGCACAGATTCATAAGAAATTTGGTGGATTTCAAACTCGCTAAGGCTCACTATATTTTAACAACCATGCTTAAATAGTGGCGTTAAGGCTAAATTAACCCAACATAAACTCAACTGCAAAACCGACATTATCTTCAATGCGCTTAACTTTTGATGCTAATAGCGGGGCATCATCAATTTCTATGTTTGCACATCGACCGTATCGCTTACTTTAATGTTACTGGTATCAGAACAAAACAAATATAAACCACCATCAGAAAAGTCCCTCATCTCAAAAATAGTTTCCACGGATGGCGCCGAAAAAAATTTAATTTTTGCTCGATGCGCTAAACGCTTATGTCGACGGTTATTAATGGTAGTCATATGAATTTAGTTTCTTCTAGAGCCGAAATAAGTGTTGTAACATCTGCTAAAATTTGTCTATTGCCATTGCGTTGGCATGGGTAATATCAGGTTTTACAGCTAACTTTTATTCTAGTTGACCAATGGTATAATGTTCAACAGGAATATTAAAAGCGCTTGCAAGTTTTCAAATCGCTAGACAGCGCTATAGTGAGACTAAGTTGTGGTATTGCTATAAAACACAAGGCCAGCAGCCGATGCCTGGATCTAACAAAAAAATCTTTCATATTTAAAGTAGCTGTTTGCGTAATGGTCAAATCAGATCCAATCCCCTAGCATATAATTTAACTAGATCAACTCTGACCCATACTCATATGTTTAGTTAAAACAATATGTCTCGCTAGCTGATTTTACTAACAAAACCTGCACGAATAACTTTCGATCTCGTTAAGTGTTACAGCGCTGCTGGATAACTTTCTGTTCAGCGTTTTGTAGTGCTAGCCAACCCTTAAGCTACCTTTTCAGCCGAGAATTTCAGTATCACTACCCCTTAGCTTGAATGTAAAGGGAGGATCTGAGCAACTAGAGAGATAAATGCAACAGCAAACTAAAAACACACTCTTACTAGATTATCTTAATTTATTACTATTTTTAAATAACATTTGGAAATAAACGATGAAAATTTGCTGATGTTTGTTGGGCAATATTTTCAACAGTATCACCACGAAGTTGCGCGACAAATTCAGCAACATGTCTTACGTAAGCTGGTTTGTTGGTTTTACCTCGGTGTGGCATTGGCGCAAGGTAAGGTGAATCTGTTTCAATTAAAATCCTGTCCAAAGGGAGTTTTTTTGCCACTTCCTGAAGTTCAAGTGCATTTTTGAATGTGACAATTCCTGATAAGGAAATATAAAAATCTAAGGCTAAAGCCCGCTGTGCTGTTTGCCAGTTCTCCGTAAAACAATGAATGATGCCACCGGCTTGCTGTGCATCTTCTTGTTCCAAAATAGTCATGGTGTCATCACGTGCTTCTCGAGTATGAATGATCAATGGTTTTTTGAGCTGTTTTGCAGCTTCGATATGCACTCGAAACCTATCACGCTGCCACGCTAAATCGCCTTCACTACGAAAATAATCTAGGCCGGTCTCACCTATGGCGATAACCTTTTCATGTTGTGCTAGTGATACCAACTCATCCACTGTAAAATTTTCTTGTTGTTCTACATTAGGATGAATACCCACGCTAGCAGTTATATTTGGATAACTTTCTGCAATATGCAGTACTTCTTTACAGCTTTTTTTATCAACTGAAATACAGAGCATATGATCGATTTTCGCCTCATTAGCTTGCGCTATAATTGCGTCCAAACCACCCTCTTCATTGGCTAACAAGTTTAGGTGACAGTGTGAATCTATAAACATAAGTAAACTTCTTTATTACATTGTGTGAGTAGCTTTATCTGCTTTTTTATCCACGAGATAATTTTCGATTTTGCCTTTTAATATGACGGCCGATCCATCTACATCACTAAAATGTACACCAATACCAGCCGCTTGATTACCTTGTGCACCTTTCGGCGTAATCCATGCAATTGTACCTGCCACTGGAATTTTATCCGGTTCAGTCATTAACCTAAGTACAATAAAGACCTCTTCGCCTAAGTTATACACTTTATTGGTAGGGATGAATAACCCCCCGTTTTTTAGGAAGGGCATAAAGGCATGATATAACATGTTCTGATCTGTTATTTTTAATGCCAGAATACCTTTACCAGGAGCCATTGCCATAATTGTGACCTACTTTATTGATTAGTCGTTTTACTATTTACAATACAGATAACTGATACGATAAAATCTTCTATTAACAGTGTGTTGTTAATATTATTTAATGAGGATAATAGCTTTATTGTGTGCAGTATGCAATCAGATATTTGCCAATACAAACTACTCTGAGGAATATTGGCTATCGTTTTTAGTGAATTTAATGCTGGTTCTACCATATGGTCTCTAATCAAATACTGCAACTGATTTAACACTATCATTAAATCATACTTCAACCAAGAAGCACCGAGCACAACTGGATTGACCTTATTTTGCAAAATCATTTTAAAATCTTGCTCTACTTGTTGGTACTGCTCTATCATCCCCTCATTGAGCATATTGACAACCGTAAGTGGCGCGCCCTTGGCAAGTTGTAATAGTTTTGCCAGCGTTAAACTATCACCATTATAATCAGCATTGTTGTTTAACCAATGCAATGCTTGCTCACTGCTTGGCGTAGCTAAATGATAGTTCTGACAGCGACTTCTAACTGTTATAGGCAGTCTTTGTGGATGACTTGTGACAAGAATTAACACCGTATTATGTTGAGGTTCTTCTAATAACTTAAGCAAACTATTGCTAGAGCTTACATTCATATTATCTGCAGGAGATATAACGATTGTTTTCCACTTAGAGACACTGGCTGTTAATTGTTGCTTTTCTCGCAAATTTCTAATTTGCTCGATTTTAATTTGTTTGCCCATTTTTTCAGGTTGTATTTCAAGATGGTCAGGATGACTGCCCGCACTAAATAGCTGGCAACTATGGCAATGGCCGCAAGCGGCCTGATCCTCACCTCGGTTCTGACACAGTACACTAGCCACAATGTGATCAGAAAAGCTATTTTTGGCTAATCCTTTAACCCCTGAAACAAGCAGCGCATGTGGTAGGCGATTGCTATGTAGTTGTTGGCAATGGTACTGCCACAGTAATGTTTGCCAAGGATAGAGTTCTGTCAACATATTAGCTCAGGATCAATGCATCTAAAAGCGCAGTAAGTTGTAGCTCAATATCGACGATGGATTGGCTGGCATCAATGACTTTTATCCGATTTTTTTCTTGCAGTGCACGTTGTAAATAATTTTTCCTGATGACCTGAAAAAATTCAACTTTTTCTTGTTCAAAACGGTCAATACCCTGATTTCGGATCAGAACGCGTTGTTGTCCCACTTCGACTGGCAAATCAAATAGGAAAGTAACATCGGTTTCAAGGCCCTTCAATGTCCAGTCTGCTAGGGTAGTTATCCGCTTAAGATCAATTCCTCTGCCACCACCTTGATAGGCAAAGGTAGCATCAATAAAACGATCTGATAATACCCAGTCACCTCGTGCAAGCGCCGGATTAATCACTTGCTGCAAATGTTCTGCTCGGGCGGCAAACATTAACAATAATTCAGTATCAGCTGCCATAGCAACAGAGGTAGGTGTCAGTAATAGCGAACGAATCTGCTCACCTAATTCAGTGCCACCTGGTTCACGCGTAACAATCAGTTGCTTGCCTTGATTAGTTAAATAACGCTGAATAAAGGCTATTTGGGTTGATTTACCTGCACCTTCAATCCCTTCAATACTAATAAATTTACCGGTCATTATTTTTTCAACTGATATTGTCTAACAGCCTTATTATGGTCTGCTAAATTGGCGGAGAAAACATGTCTGCCATCTTTGCCTGTCGCGACAAAGTATAAACTTTTTCCACTTTGTGGATGTAAGGCTGCTTCAATGGATTCCTTACTAGGTAGAGCGATAGGCGTGGGCGGCAAACCATGTCGAGTATAGGTATTATAAGGTGTATCGGCTCTTAAATCTTTACGGCGTAAATTACCATCAAATTGAGTGCCTAAGCCATAAATTACGGTAGGATCAGTCTGCAATCGCATACCTTTTTCTAAGCGTCGAACAAAAACACCTGCAATTTGAGGCCTTTCTTCGGCAATACCCGTTTCTTTTTCAATAATAGAGGCCATAATCAAAGCCTCATAAGGTGTTTTATAAGGTAAGTTTTCTGCTTTATTTTTCCACGCTTCAGCCAGATTAGTCGTCATTAAACGGTGAGCTCTTCTTAATATTTGTACTTCGGTAGTACCCGATATAAAGTAATAGGTTTCAGGAGAAAACTCACCCTCACCATCGTTTAGAGGAAGCTTTAGCGCTTGCATCACTGCAGCTAAGGAAGTGTTAATTAAGGTTTTACTAAAACGTTCATCTTCGACAATCATAGTTATTAGCTGTTGAGCGGTCATGCCTTCAACAATCGTAAATGAATATTGAATCACCTGGCCAGCAATTAATAAATCAAGCAGTTGGGGCAATGTGGTATTGGCTTCAATTCGATATTCACCTGCTTTAATTAAACGGGCTTTATCGGTAAGGCGACCATAAATCCGTAAGTACTCTGCAGGTAGAAGACTTAGTTTAGCATCAACCAAATCTCGACTTATTTGTTGTAAATTACTACCACTAGCAACGGTATAAACATAACTTAGTTCATCTATTTGCAATGGTGTGCTAATAAATTTTTTATATTGATCCCATGCAATAGCTGAAATCATAACGGTGAGTACTATTATGCTTAATACTATTTTTATAAGAGAACTCACTTTATTTTCTCAGACGGTCTAAAACTGATTGAAGGCATTGTGTTGTATGCCCTATGGAATAAGTCATATTGCCAATGTTTAATACTGGCCAAATCCCTATTATGCTATTGCATATAAAAACTTCCTCACTGCTCATCAAATCATCAACATTAATACTCGTTTCAAGTACAGGAATATTTAAACCTAGTGAAAACTGTATAATTTGGCCTCGCATAACTCCTGCAACACCTGACTTATCTAGTTTAGGGGTTAATATCTGACCTGATTTCACTGTGAAGATATTACTCATCGTACCTTCAATTACATTGCCTGAAGAATCAAGCATTAGTCCTTCAGCGATTGATGGATCATGCCATTCACTGCGAGCTATAACTTGGTCTAGCCGGTTAAGGTGTTTGATACCAGCTAGCTTTGCATTTTCGGACAAGGTATGGTTACAAAATCTCAATTTGACGCCCGTGTTGCTATTAGCAGAGGGGTAATCAGGTAAGGCGTGTGTAGAAATTATACGACTAGGCTCAATACCACTCATTGCTAAATACCCTCGACCACCACTGCCACGAGTAATAATTACTTTGATAATAGCATCATCTTCTGCCAAATGCTGACAGATCCTTGTTAGCTCATCTCGTAGTTGTTTTTGCTGTACAAACTCGATGTTAAGTCGTCTAGCTCCATCTATTAATCGAGCCAGATGTGCCTCAAGAAATTCTATGGTTTGAGCTCGATAAAGCATGGTTTCAAATAAACCATCGCCATAGTGTAAGCCACGGTCTGTGATGGTAATTTTATCATCTAGCAGACCGTTAATCAGCACCATATCAGATTAACTGTTTAGCTTAACTTTTTAAAAATAACAGTACCATTAGTACCACCAAAACCAAATGAATTCGACATGCTTACTTCGATAGGCATTTGTCGTGCGGTATGAGGTACATAATCTAAATCACATTCTGGATCGGGATTATCTAAGTTAATGGTAGGGGGCGCGACTTGATCACGAATGGCTAAAATACTAAACACCGCTTCAACACCACCTGCAGCACCTAATAAATGTCCAATCATTGATTTTGTCGAGCTCACTGCAATATTGTCGGCCGCACTACCAAATGCCGCCTTAATAGCTTGAGTTTCCCCCACATCGCCAGCAGGTGTCGATGTACCGTGAGCATTAACATAATCAATTTTATCTGCTGATAAACCGGCATCGGCCATAGCATTTTTCATACAACGTGCAGCCCCTTCCCCACCAATAGAGGGTGATGTCATATGGTAAGCATCAGAACTCATTCCTGAACCCACCAACTCAGCATAGATATGAGCCCCCCGTTTTACAGCATGTTCATATTCTTCTAATACAATCACTCCTGCACCATCACCTAGAACAAAGCCATCGCGGTCTTTATCCCATGGACGGCTTGCCGCTTCTGGATCATCATTGCGAGTAGATAAAGCGCGGGCTGCAGCAAAGCCACCTACACCTGTTTTTGATGTCGACATTTCTGCGCCACCGGCAATCATTACATCGGCGTCACCATATTGAATCATTCTGCCTGCCGATGAAATATTATGAGTGCCACTTGAACATGCTGTGGCTATGGCAATATTTGGACCTTTCAGCCCATACATAATCGAAAGATTACCTGCCACCATATTGATAATATTGCTAGGTACAAAAAAAGGAGAAATTTTTCTAGCACCGCCTTTCAGATAGGCATCATATCCCATTTCAATACCAGGAAGCCCGCCGATGCCGGCACCAATAGCTACACCAATTCGTTCGGCATTTTGTTCCGTAATAATGATACCTGAATCTTCAATAGCTTCCTTACCTGCCGCGAGACCATAATGAATAAATGTATCCATTTTTTTGGCTTCTTTACGCGGAATAATGGAACTTATATCAAAATCTTTGATACTTCCACCAAAACGTACAGGAAATTGAGACACATCAAATGAGGTAATAGGGACAATACCACTTTTACCTGCCAGAATGTTTTCCCAGCTTTGTTTAACGGACAATCCAACCGGTGTTACTGCACCCAGGCCGGTTATTACAACTCGCCGCTTAGACATCTGCCATCCCCTTAGAATTGACTAGTATTAAATACACGCTAGCCGCTGAGTGTGTGAGACACAACTAGGCGGCTAGTGTTAAAACAATAGGTAATATTAAGACTGAACAGAGTTAATATAATCGATCGCTTTTTGAACAGTAGTGATCGTCTCAGCTTTATCATCTGGGATTTCACATTCAAACGCTTCTTCAAGTGCCATAACTAATTCTACTGTATCTAAAGAATCAGCTCCTAAGTCATCTATAAATGATGCTTCAGCTGTTACTTCTTCAGCATTTACACCTAATTGTTCAACAACAATGTCTCTTACTCTAGCTTCGATATCACTCATATTCCATTTTTCCTTTGTGGTTTGTTTCTGAAAATCTGCAGGCATTTTATAGTGCAAGCACCTTATAAACAAGCCATATTGATTTTAGGTAGTCATTTTACAACTAAAATACTTAAACCTTTTACTATTTAACTAATTAATTCATATACATGCCACCATTAACGTGAATCGTTTCACCCGTTACATAAGCAGCATCAAGACTGGCTAAATAGCCAACTGCGGACGCAATTTCTTCTGGTTGACCTAATCGTTTAATAGGTACTTGTGCCAATAATGTGTCCTTATGGGCCTCAGTTAATGTATTTGTCATGTCTGTGTCTATAAAGCCAGGAGCAACCGTATTAACAGTGATTCCTCGCACACCTACTTCACGTGCTAATGACTTACTAAAACCAATCACGCCTGCTTTTGCTGCAGCATAATTAGTTTGACCGGCATTACCCATAACTCCAACAACTGAGGTAATTGTAATAATTCGTCCCCAACGTGCCTTAGTCATCGCTCGCAAACAGCGCTTACTTAGCTTAAATATTGGTGTTAAGTTAGTATCGATAATGTCATTCCATTCATCATCTTTCATTCGCATCAATAAATTATCACGGGTGATTCCAGCATTGTTAACCAGAATACTGGGGGCAGAAAATGTTGTTTCAATAGCGCTTACCACTGTTTCAATAGAGTCAGCATCAGTCACGTTAAGCAACATTCCAGTCCCTGCAATGTTAGCTTCTTTAAGAAATGCAGTAATTGACTCAGCACCAGACTCAGATGTAGCGGTACCGATAACAATGGCCCCTTGCTGACCTAAACGGATAGCAATAGCCCTACCAATGCCTCTGGTCGCACCTGTTACCAATGCCACTTTCCCTTCTAAACTCATGATTTTTCTCCTAATTTCTGTATCGCCTTATCCATGGATATTTGGTCAAAAACAGGCAGTCCCACCAAAGACTTATCAATACGTTTAGTTAAGCCGGCCAGTACTTTGCCAGGTCCACATTCAACGAGAGTATCAACGCCTTGGTTTGCAAATGATTGTACTGTTTCAACCCAACGAACTGGGCTGTATAGTTGCTCGGTTAGCAAACGTTTAATGTTATCACTGTCATTTTCACTAGAGAAACTCACATTATGAAGAACAGGAATAATAGGAGAAACAATAGAGACGTTGGCAAGCGCGACTGCTAACTGTTCTGCTGCAGGCTTCATTAAGGCACAGTGAGATGGCACACTCACAGGTAATAACAAGGCACGTTTAGCACCCTGCTCTTTTGCAAGTTCTATCGCAACATTAATAGCCGAAGATTCTCCAGCGATAACAACCTGGCCGGGTGAGTTATAGTTCACAGCTTCTACAATGCCGTTAACCGCTGCTGTAGAACAAATAGTTCTGACACTATCATCGTCTAACCCTAAAATGGCTGCCATGGCACCACTGCCTGCAGGCACGGCTTGTTGCATAAATAACCCACGTTGCTCGACTAATTTAATGGCATCAGAAAAGGCTATAGCACCAGAGGCGACTAAAGCCGTATATTCACCGAGGCTATGTCCAGCCAAAAAGCTAGGTGTTATGTCCGTTACTGATAACCAACTACGCCAAACCGCAATGCCTGCTGCAAGCATTGCTGGTTGGGTTCGTTCAGTTTGATTAAGTGATTCTGCTGGACCGTCAGTAATAAGTTGCCAAAGATCGTAGCCAAGCACATCAGAGGCCTCGTTAAAAGTGGCTTGAACATGGGGAAATTCGGTTGCTAACTGAGACAACATGCCTACAGATTGCGAGCCTTGACCAGGGAATACAAAAGCTAGACTCATGCTTTAAATCTCAACAAGATAATAAATAATATAAAGGGGCATGCTACAAAGAATAATTTCATTGGCAATTCAAACGAGTGTTAAAACTTTAACAGGGCCGATCCCCAAGTAAATCCACCACCAAAAGCTTCTAATAATAATGTTTCACCACGCTTAATTCGACCATCACGGACTGCAACATCCAATGCTAGGGGTATTGAAGCAGCTGAAGTATTACCATGCTCATGAACGGTTACAACTACCTGTTCCATAGACATGCTGAGTTTTTTAGCCGTCGCTGCAATAATGCGAATATTTGCTTGGTGAGGAATTAACCAATCAACATCTTGTTTATTTAAATTATTAGCTGTTAAAGTTTCATCAACAATACTACTTAAAGTACGGACAGCTACTTTAAATACATCATTACCTTGCATTTCAATATACGATGGTTTTGCTTGATTTTTAGGTGAACCTGGGCCCGTTGGTACCGTAAGTAAGGCATTATACTGACCATCTGAATGAATATGTGTAGATAAGATCCCTGTTTCATCTGATGCCTGAAGTATTACAGCGCCTGCACCATCACCGAATAAAACACAGGTATCACGATCAGTCCAATCGATAATACGTGACATGGATTCAGCACCAATCACTAAGGCGTTTTTTACCGTTCCAGACTTGATGAATTTATCAGCAACGGTCAGCGCATAAATAAAACCAGTGCAGACCGCTTGCAAATCAAAAGCAGGACAACCACTAATTTTTAATTTTTCTTGTACTAAGGAAGCGGTACTAGGAAAAATACGCGTAGGCGTTGTTGTTGCAACAATAATTAAATCAATATCGTCGTTAGTGATGCCTGCAGCTTCAATTGCTTTTTTTGCTGCAGCAAAAGCCAAGTCAGTCGTGGTTTCATCTTCAGCAACAATATGACGTTTTTTGATGCCTGTTCGGTCTTGGATCCATTGATCTGAAGTTTCAACCATCTTTTCCAGATCATGATTAGACAGTATTTTTTCAGGCAAATAACTTCCAGTGCCTGTTATTCTTGAATAGATCACGGGGTTTGACCTTCTAATAACATTTCTAAATGCCTACTTATATGTGTAGGAATATCTTGTTCAGCTTCTATAATGGCAATTTTTATTGCATTGGCAAAACCAATCTCATCAGTACCGCCATGGCTTTTTATCACTATGCCCTGCAGGCCAATAAGATTAGCACCATTATAAGCTCTAGGATCTAACTCATCACGAAAGTGTTTCAGTACTGGAGAGGCAATTAGACCTGCAAATTTGGTGAATATATTACGACCAAAGGATTGACGTAGAAAGTGTCTAATCATATGAATAACACCTTCACTGGCTTTAAGTGCAACATTACCAACAAAGCCATCACATACAACCACATCAACCTCACCACGGTATAGACCATCACCCTCAACAAAACCATAATAGTTGAGATCAGTTTCAGCTAATAACCTGGCTGCTTCTTTAACGCGTTCATTACCCTTAATCTCTTCAGACCCGATATTGAGTAAACCGATGGTGGGTGTCTTTTTGCCATCAACCAACTCAGCTAACACAGAGCCCATAATGGCAAATTGTACTAAATGTTCGGCGCTCGAATCAACGTTAGCACCAAGATCAAGCACATAGGTGTGACCTTTCATTGTTGGCAAAGCCGAAACAATGGCTGGACGTTCGATACCAGGAATAGTTTTTAACACAAAACGTGCAGTCGCCATTAAAGCGCCTGTATTGCCTGCGCTAACACAAGCTGCGGCAGATCCGTCTTTGACCAGATTTAACGCCACTCGCATAGACGAATCTTTTTTTGTTCGTAATGCAACTGCAGGGGATTCCCCCATACTAACTTGTTGTGATGCATGATGAATTTTTAAACGTTCATCATCTTGTATATTTTTTTCATTTAACGCTGAACTGATTATATCTTTATCACCCACTAGTATAAAGTGTGTTTTAGGATATAAATTTAGTGCCAGAAGTACAGCGGGGATCACGACACTTGGACCGTGATCCCCACCCATAACATCAATAGATAATGTAAGACTCAATAGAATTCAGTCCTACTCACCTGCGACATCAATCACTTTACGACCACGGTAAAAACCGTCAGCAGTAACGTGATGACGACGATGTAATTCACCAGATGTAGAATCAACTGCTAGTGTTGCTTCAGTTAACGCATCATGAGAGCGGCGCATACCACGACGTGATGGACTCTTTTTACTTTTTTGTACTGCCATTGCTTAAACTCCTAACTTCTTAATAAATATTATATTTAACAGGCTGATTCTATCAAATAAGAATCAACAATAAACGCTTACTTTTTTAATTTTAATGATGCAAGAACATCAAATGGTGACACTCTCTTTTCTTGTTCATTTTGATCTATATCGTCCCCTCGATACCATGCTTCTTTAGGCAAACAGGCATGCTCATGTCTGGGCACTAAGGGTAAACCTAAAATCAACTCATCTTCCACTATCGCACTTAGTAAAACAGGATCACTATTTTCAACAATCCATGGATCATACAATTCAGCCAATCCTTCGACTTTTCTTTCACTTTTAATAATGGCAAGAAAACATTCAACATCAACATTTACTGACATTGCCGTCATACAACGCTCACAAATCAGTGATAATTTAGCACTGAACTGACCATTCATATATGACAAACCTGTTTCATCAACATCGAAATTCATCATCACACTCACCTCACCTTCAATGTCTGAAAGTGAGCCGGCAATCCGATTCATCGCTGATATTGGCAGTGTACCTTCCAGCTTCAAGCCATTCTGAGCCATTCTAAAAGGATCTATTTCTTTTGGTAGTTTCTGATGCATATTCGCCGGAATTATATAAGAAAAAGAACTATTTCGCAAAACCTGAGCACCTATACCAACACTAAAAGGGGGTGTTCATCTAGATCATAGATGTGGTGCTAGATAATAATTTCTAAACAATAAACCACCTAAGTAACATTAATCATTATTATGTAACTCTATGACAGCACTACTATTTACCTCTTCACTTTTAGAAGTATCATTTCGTAAAGCATCGATATAATAAAGATAAGAAGCATCTATATCACCAGTAATATAGTCACCATTAAAACATGAACTATCAAACTGTTTAACCTCGGATTTCATGCTAACTGCCGCAATAAGATCGTCTAAGTCTTGGTAAATAAGCCTATCTACACCCAACTCTTCACCAATCTGGGTTACATTCCGCTCATGAGCAACAAACTCATTTGGGGAAGGCATATCAATACCATATACATTTGGGTATCTAACAGGAGGGGCTGCTGAAGCAAAATATACTTTATTTGCACCGGCATCACGCGCCATTTGTACTATTTGTTGTGATGTTGTGCCACGCACTATTGAATCATCGACCAATAGTACATTTTTACCTTTAAATTCTAGGCCAATAGGATTTAGCTTTTGTCGTACGGACTTTTTGCGTTCTAATTGCCCAGGCATGATAAATGTTCGCCCGATATAGCGATTTTTAATAAAACCTTCCCGATATACAACGTCTAGCTCATAAGCTAATTGTAATGCTGCTGTTCGACTTGTATCGGGTATAGGAATAACCACATCAATATCATGATCGGCAAATTCACGTTGGATCTTTTCTGCTAATTTTGTCCCCATACGCATACGGCTCTTATGAACAGAAATACCATCAATCATTGAATCTGGTCGTGCAAAATATACATACTCAAAGATGCACGGAACTTTAACAGGGTTTTCAGCACATTGTTGTGAGTGAAGATGACCTGCTTTATCTATAAAGACACATTCGCCAGGTTCAATATCTCGTACTAATTCAAAACCTAATGTATCTATAGCAACACTTTCAGAGGCAATCATATACTCATCCCCCTTATCAGTTGTACGTTTACCGATAACAACCGGACGAATAGCGTAAGGATCACGAAAGGATAATATGCCAACACCAGCAATTAAGGCGACAACGGCATAACCACCACGACAACGTTTATGAACTTGAGAAACCGCCTTAAATATGTCTTCAGCACCCGGTGTTAATTTAGTTGTTTTTTGCAACTCATGCGCCAGAACATTCAATAATACTTCAGAATCTGAATTTGTATTTAGATGACGACGATCACTTTGAAATAGTTCATCTTTTAAGACTTTGGTATTCGTTAAATTACCGTTGTGCGCTAATGAAATACCAAATGGAGAGTTAACATAAAATGGCTGTGCTTCAGCAGAGGTTGAACAACCTGCCGTTGGATAACGAACGTGACCAATGCCCATGTTACCTTTCAGCCGCAACATGTGACGGGTATGAAACACATCTTTAACCAAGCCATTATCTTTACGTAAAAATAATTGCCCCTTGTAATCACAGGTAACGATACCTGCAGCATCTTGGCCACGATGTTGTAATACCGTTAGACCGTCGTATAAAGACTGATTAACTTCCGAGTGACCGACAATACCAATAATTCCGCACATTTTATTTTGAGCCCTATAATTTAGCTAAAGTGTATGTATTTTGCAATATTTTCTGGTAATAAAGCCTGTAACCAGATAGCCATTTTTTCAAAATGTTCAAGTAATGTTGACGCTTGCCACCAATTATCTTGAGGCATTGGCGTCGCTCCTGCAATTAAGACTAACAAGGTAACAATAGCCACGCCTCGCACCAGACCAAATATAATGCCAAGAGCACGATCTGTTCCTGTTAACCCTGTTTTTTCAACCAGCGATGAAATAAGGTGATTCACTAAGGCACTGAGTATTAATGTCACTATAAATAAAGCAAAAAAAGCAGTAAATAAACGAATGGAAGGCGTCGCAATATAATCCACCAGTAAAGGAGATAACTGTGGATGGAAAGTCAGTGCAACCCAAAAAGACAATGCCCAGCTGACTAAAGATAATACTTCTTTGATAAAACCACGAACAATGCTAATTCCAGATGAAACCAGAATGATGCCGATAATCAAATAGTCTACCCAAACCATAGATACTCCTGAAAATGCTGCTTTACTACTAAATGATAAATTTTAGCAGATTGGCTGTCATGAACCCAGAATTATTGTTGATATAAGTTCAAGCTTACTTTTGTAATATTTGAGTAGACAATTTGAATTTTTGATTGAGCACACTCGCAAGGGCTTGTGCCTTCTTTTTATTGCTTAGGGGTTCAAGTCGAACCCTATAAATTTTGCCATTGGTACCTTGCTTAGATTGAATAACAGATTTATATCCCATCTTTTTTACTTGGGTACTTAAAGCCGCTGCGTTTTCTTTAACAGAAAAACTAGCAAGCTGTATAACCCATGCAGGCTCAGACTCATTTTGAACAGTAGGTATTTCCGCCCCACTATTTGATGTTTGTACTGGTACTGGTACTGGTAGATTAGTCTTTATTTCTATTGCTGGTTTTACAATAGCTACCTCGTTCAAGCCCTGAGTGTCTGAGTCCAAATTGATTATAGCCTCAGTTGTATAAGGTTCAATAACTTGCGCATAATCTGGCTTAATATCTAAGACTTCTTTTTGCCCTGAATCATTTATTGCAATACCATTATGAGCACTGCGGATCAGTAACATGGCAACAGCTAAAATCACACTAAATAACAAGACAACACCAATAATGCGTTGATATTGTAAGGTTGTCATGATTTATTCTCCTTGCTATTTAGTGCCGGTTTTCGAGCTTGTCCTCATGATAGTTATTATCACTTTTGAGCACCGTTTCAGATGTGTCCGGATTGTGTGGCATTGATGCTAATGCGACTTCTAACACCTCATTTATCCAGCGTACAGGTATTATAGTTAAACTATCTTTAATATTATTAGGAATTTCTTTAAGATCTTTAACATTATCATGCGGAATTAACACTGTATCAATTCCCCCCCGATGTGCAGCCAAAAGTTTTTCTTTTAGACCACCAATGGCAAGCACTTCACCCCGTAAGGTAATTTCTCCTGTCATGGCTACATTAGCCTTAACAGCTATACCGGTGATAGCCGAAACAATAGCAGTACACATGCCAACGCCAGCACTAGGACCATCTTTAGGTGTTGCGCCTTCAGGTACATGAATATGGATATCATGGGTTTGCATAAAGTCTTCAGCAATGTTCCAGTCTATAGCGCGTGAACGCACAACAGTTGTTGCTGCTTGAATAGATTCTTGCATGACATCGCCTAATTTACCTGTATAGGCCGCTTTTCCTTTGCCGGGCATAACCGCTGTCTCAATAGTGAGTAATTCACCACCGACTTCAGTCCATGCCAAACCGGTCACTTGGCCTACTTGATCGGCCTCTTCAGCCGTGCCGTATTGGTAATGATAAACACCAAGGTATTCTTCAAGATTATCAGGTGTAACTGCAATTTTTGACGTCGGTTTTTCCTGCAAGATCTGCTTGACTAGTTTTCTACAAATTTTAGAAATTTCACGCTGTAAACTTCTTACACCGGCTTCGCGGGTGTAACGACGAATAATTTCTAATATAGCACTTGATGCTATTTCAGCTTCTTCAAGTTTTAAACCATTATCTTTCATTGCTTTTGACAATAAATATTGAGTGGCAATATTAAGTTTTTCATCTTCGGTGTAACCATCTAGGCGAATAACCTCCATCCGATCACGTAAAGCATCAGGAATATTCAAGGTGTTGGCAGTACAAACAAACATCACGTCAGATAGGTCATACTCAACTTCTAAATAATGATCAGAGAAAGTTGAATTTTGTTCGGGGTCTAAAACTTCCAGCAAGGCTGAGGCTGGATCACCTCTAAAGTCTTGCGCCATTTTGTCTATTTCATCTAACAAAAATAAGGGGTTTTTTACGCCGACTTTTGTAACATTAGTAATTACCTTACCAGGCATGGAGCCGATATAAGTTCTACGATGACCACGAATCTCAGCTTCATCTCGCATACCACCTAGGGCCATGCGGGTATATTTTCTGTTTGTAGCACGAGCAATAGATTGAGCTACAGAAGTTTTACCTACACCTGGAGGTCCTACTAGACACAAGATGGGGCCTTTTAACTTTTTAACTCGTGTTTGAACAGCTAAATACTCTAAAATTCGTTCTTTAACTTTTTCTAAACCAAAGTGGTCTTCATCTAAGATTTTTTGAGCTCGGTCAAGATCAAGCGCGATACGAGTACGTTTCTTCCACGGTACATCAACTAAATACTCAATATAATTTCTAACTACTGTCGCTTCAGATGACATTGGTGACATCATTTTCAGTTTTTTAAGCTCAGACTCTGCTTTATCTTTGGCTTCTGCTGACATTCCAGCTGCTGAAATCTTAGCCGCTAATTCATCTAGTTCATTCGATGTTTCATCAATTTCACCTAACTCTTTCTGAACAGCTTTCATTTGTTCATTTAGATAATATTCACGCTGACTTTTTTCCATTTGTTTTTTAACACGACTGCGGATGCGTTTTTCAATCTGCTGGATATCAATTTCTGACTCCAGGAAAGCCATTAATTTTTCCATTCTTGAGCCAACATCACTTTGTTCTAATAGCTGCTGTTTATCTTCAAGTTTGAGTGTCATATGAGCGGCAATGGTATCAGCCATTTTAGCCGCATCTTCAATTCCAGCCAGTGATGAAATCACTTCTGGAGGAATTTTTTTATTTAACTTGATGTATTGCTCAAACTGACTCAACAGAGAGCGCATCAGAACGTCTCGTTCACGCTCATCGGGTTCATCACTAAGGAAAGTAATTGCTTGTGCTTTAAAGTAGCTATCACTGTCGTCGTAACTTGATACTTTAGCTCGACTTATTCCTTCTACTAATACTTTAACCGTTCCATCAGGAAGCTTTAACAGTTGTAAAATATTGGCTAGTGTTCCTGTTTTATAAAGCGTATCTGCTTTGGGTTCATCTTCACTTGAATCCATCTGAGCAACAAGGAAAATAGGTGAATTTTTTTCAGTGGCTGCTTCTAAAGCTTGAATCGACTTTTCGCGACCAACAAACAATGGGATAACCATGTGTGGATATACAACTACATCTCTTAGAGGTAGTACTGGAACAACCTCTGAAACATTGTCATTTATTTGAGTTGTTATTTCATTTTCCATCTAGTCATACCCTCTTTCAAATAACGCTAATAAAACACACTTTCGGACTTTTGAATTAATCTTGAATATGTATATGGGGGGGATAAACTTAAATTCAAGCACCAGAACTAAATACTGATGCTTGAATTGGTAAATCTTTATACTGCTAGTGAGATTGTGTACTCACAAAGACTTTTATAGATGAATATTAACTCTCTGCTGACGTAAGTTCAGCTAACTTTTCTTCGTAAACTAAAATAGGGTTATTTTCACCGTTGATTACATTTTCATCTACGATAACTTTCGACACATTTTCAGTAGAAGGTAAATCAAACATAGTATCAAGCAGTACATTTTCGATGATGGATCTTAAACCACGAGCACCTGTCTTACGATCCATTGCTTTTTTAGCAATAGCATGAAGTGCATCATCCCTAAATTCAATCATCACACCTTCCATATCAAATAATTTTTGATATTGTTTGGTAAGCGAGTTTTTAGGATCAGTTAAGATCTGGACTAATGCTTTTTCATCAAGTTCATTTAACGTCGCTACCACTGGTAAACGACCAACAAATTCAGGAATCAAACCAAATTGGATTAAATCTTCAGGCTCAACAGTCTTTAAAACATCACTCACAACACGATTATCATCAGTACTTTGAACTTCAGCAGAAAAACCAATGCCACCTTTGTGTGAACGATTACGAATTACTTTATCAAGACCCGCAAATGCACCACCACATATAAATAATATTTTACTGGTGTCAACTTGTAAAAATTCTTGTTGTGGATGTTTCCTGCCACCTTGAGGTGGAACAGAGGCCATAGTGCCCTCAATCAATTTTAATAAGGCTTGTTGAACACCTTCACCGGAAACATCTCGTGTAATTGAAGGATTGTCTGATTTACGAGATATCTTATCTATTTCATCGATGTAAACAATGCCTGTTTCAGCTTTTTCGACATCATAATCACACTTTTGTAATAATTTCTGGATGATATTTTCGACATCTTCACCCACATAACCCGCTTCAGTTAATGTTGTTGCATCGGCAATGGTAAACGGAACATTGAGCTGACGTGCCAAGGTTTCAGCTAACAATGTTTTACCACTACCCGTTGGACCTATAAATAGTATATTACTTTTTGACAGCTCAATTTCATCACTTTTATTAGTACTGAAATTTAAGCGTTTGTAGTGGTTATAAACAGCAACAGAGAGCACTCTTTTTGCTCTTTCTTGACCAATAACGTAACTATCAAGTGCTTCTTTTATCTCACGAGGTGTTGGCAGTTTGGCGTCGGAGTCCTCCACCTTGGCATCTTGTAATTCTTCACGAATAATGTCATTGCACAAATCAACACATTCGTCACAAACAAACACAGAGGGACCTGCAATTAGTTTTTTAACTTCATGCTGACTCTTCCCACAAAAAGAGCAATAAAGTAACTTATCGTCTTCGCTATTTTTTTTATCATCGCTCATAATTATACATTCCTAATCATACCGGCTGTTGATGCTTTATACTTCTTGCTCTGGTCGACGTTCTAAAACAGAATCAATCAAACCATATTTTTGTGCTTGTACACCATTCATAAAATTATCACGATCCGTATCCTTTTGGATCTGTTTGATGGTTTGACCAGTATGTTTAGCTAAGATTCCATTTAAACGCTCACGAATTGTTAAAATCTCTCGTGCATGGATATCAAAATCAGATGCTTGACCCTGAAAACCACCTAATGGCTGATGTACCATGATACGTGAATTAGGTAAACAATGTCGCTTACCCTCAGCGCCAGCAGTCAATAATACTGCCCCCATACTTGCTGCTTGGCCGATACATAGTGTGCTTACATTAGGTCGTATAAATTGCATCGTATCATAAATTGCCATACCTGCTGTGACCGATCCACCAGGTGAATTAATATAGAGATGAATATCTTTATCAGGATTTTCTGACTCTAAAAATAACATCTGAGCAACTACTAAATTAGCCATATGGTCTTCAACTTGACCGACCAAAAAGATGACGCGTTCTTTTAATAGGCGTGAATATATATCATACGAACGTTCCCCACGTGAGGTTTGTTCAACTACCATGGGTACTAAAGCATTGCTGATAGTACTTGCATTATTATCAAAAACATTTGATATCATATTAGCCTCACACTCTTTTTAAAAATAAAAAAATAGCCCGTACCCAAACGAATGAGTACGGGCTAATATTGCGATTCAGAATTGATTACGCTGAAGCAGCGTTCATTACCTCAGAAAATGTTGCTGATTTGGTTTCTACTTTAACATTCTCGTAAATCCATTCAACAACTGTATCTTCAACAACCATCATTTGTACTTCTGATAGTTTTTGCTGGTCATTCATATAGAATTTGACAACATCTTCTGGGTCTTCATAGCTTGCAGCGATACCATCAATTGCAGCTTTAACACGCGCTTCATCTGCTTGAATATTATTGTCATTGATAATCTTACCGATTAACAGACTTAATGAGACACGTCTTTTTGCAGAATCTTTAAAGTTTTCAATATCAAAAGGAATACCTTCAACATCAACACCTTGATTTTTTAAATTATTTTTAGCTTGTTCCATCAAGTGCTCAGCTTCACGTTCAACTGGCGCATCCGGTAAGGTAACGGGATTATTTTCAATCACACTATCCATTACTGTTTTTTTGTTGCTTGCTTTGAGTGTTGATTCAAGTTCACGTGTCATATTGGATAGAACTTCTTTTTTCAAGGCGGCTAAGCCCCCTTCAACGCCACACAAAACGGCAAACTCTTTATCAAGTTTTGGCAATTTCTTTTTAGCAACAGTTTTAACTGCCACGGCAAAGGAAGCCTCTTTACCTTGTAGGTGCTCAGCACGATAATCTGCTGGAAACGTCATAGTAACGGTTGTTTGTTGACCGGGTTTAGTACCAACCAACTGGTTTTCAAACTCAGGCAACATATTGCCATCACCAATTACGACTAAAACATCTGAACCTTTTCCGCCATCAAATTCAACACCATCGATGCTACCAACAAAGTCGATAGTTACGCCATCTTCTTGTTTAGCTGCTCGCTTAAGCGGCTCCCAAGTTAAGCGTTGTTGACGTAATGTTTCTAACATTGCGTCAATGTCTTCGTCTTTAACTTCAGCGACAGTTTGTTCAACACTAATGCCATCAAGATTAATCTGTTTCACTTCAGGAAATACATCATAGTTCAATGTGTATACAAAGTTGCTTCCTTCTTCCTTCATAGTATCAATATGAGGAGGGCCAGCAGGACTAATTGACTCTTGTACAAAGGCTTCTTGCATACTGCTCTGAACTAAGCCATCGATCACATCACGACGAGCCGAAGGGCCGTGTGACTGTTCAACCATTTTGGTAGGGACCTTACCTGGACGAAAACCAGCCAACTTAACTGTTGGACGAATCGCTTTCAGACGTTCTTGTATGGCTTGCTCGATATTAGCATCTTCGACAGTCACCGTCATACGGCGGCCGAGTTCGCTTACGTTCTCTACAGTAACTTGCATTCTTAACCTCAATCTGGGGATTTCAAAGAACTAGTAGCTAATAATGTGGCTATTAGACTTTTATATGGTACGAGAGGAGAGACTCGAACTCTCACAGGTTACCCCACTGGAACCTAAATCCAGCGCGTCTACCAATTCCGCCACTCTCGCAAAACTTTGTTCAGATAATTTGCTACCTGATGAAGTCGGCTATTATAGACATAGATAACCTAGAAAACCAGTGTTAAATGCTTAAAAAAGTTAAAGCCTTATTCGCTTGCATACAAAACTGTTGAAATGAAAGGAAATCTTTATTTTCAATCGCTCGATTACTGGCATTGCGATCAGCTATAAATACGCCAATAACTTTACCTCGAACGATAGTTGGCATTATTAGATAAGGTGGTTGTCCTAATAACTTAAGTACTTCTCTCGATAATGTTCCATCAATCTTGTCGGGATCAGCTGAGATATGAACTGGCTTTTTTGTACTAATTGCCTGCTTAAACACATTTGTCTTGTGAGAAATATTTATTTTAAACTCTTTACTTAGTCGTTCACTATCGGCGCCTAAGGCATATTTACAGGTTAAGATTTTGCCATCTTTTGATATAATAGCAAAAAGCGTTCGATCCATTCCAATGCCTCGATAAATACCATCCAGCACCATGCCTAGCACAACACTTATGCTTGGTTTTTGTTCAACAACAGCCCTTATTTCCTGCATTATAGTTACTTGTAGCTGCGGATCAGCTTCGTTATAGTGTCTGCCAACTTTATTATCAAGCATCTCCATTTCGCCAATAGAGTCCTCTACAACTTCCACAATTATTTCCGGCAATGCTTGATTTATAAGTTCGGCCTTTTCTAGCTGATTAGGCTGAGGAATAAGTAAACTAGCCGCTTTCACACCATAGATCCCAGTAACATATTTTGCCTGTTTGGCGCTACTATGGGCGATATCTTTTATTTCACCTAGCGGCATTTTTAACTTTTTAGCGACTAGCTCAACCGCTGACTTAGCCGATTCAGTCTCCCATCCTTGTTTAGCGGCAATAGCTAAGCTTTGTCCCATATCCACTAACCTTACAAGTGGGTCATTTTTTTCAAAGTCACTCAATGATTTATCAAGTAACTCACCTAAAGCCCATGATTTACTCAAGCCTTGTGTTAGTTGATGTAATGAAAAACCAAGTACTTTGGCTTCTGCTTCTTTTTCTGTAAGCTTTTCTGACTCAATCAACGCTAGCAGATCAGCTGCCTTATCATCAGAAAAGGCCCAAAATGCTATGTTACCCACGCGCAATAATAAAGTTGCTACAAAGACATTTTCAGGTGATTTACACTGAGTATGACGTGCTAATTGTTCAGCTTGCACTGCTGCATGAAATGATTGGGCCATTTCTTCTGTTAATTTCTCTTTGTTAATACCCTCTGACAAAGAGTCAACTAATAACAAGGATAGAGCAAGGGCTCTCACTTGATCAAAACCTAGCACCATTATTGCTCGTGAGATAGAACTAAACCCTTTACTGGTAGGATTATAGTGAAAACTATTGGCTAACTTTAAAAGTTGGCTCGTCATCGATGCGTCTTTCAATATAACAGCCGCTACATCAGCTGCTGATGAAAAACTATCATTTACCGCAGTGGTGATGTCAATAACTGTACCAGAAAAAACCCGCATATCTTGTTTCGTTAACTGTTTAATCCATGAGTCAACATCATCTTTTACTTGGCTGATCAACTTTTTCTCCGATTATGCCTATTCATTTGCCACACCATGGGGCACATGGCCAGTAGCCACATGTTCTCGTGCTGACTCACAATGGCCTTGTTGATCATCAAAGAAAATATCGGCACCAAAAGCTTTTAAGAATGGCCCCTTATCCATACCCCCTAGAAAAATAGCCTCATCAATCCTAATGCCCCATGCTCGGAGTGTACGTATGACCCGTTCATGTGCAGGCGCAGACCGTGCCGTAACCAAAGCTGTTCGGATAGGCGTTTCATCCTCCCCATATTCTGTTTGCAGATGATTAAGCGCCATTAAAAAATTTTTAAATGGACCACCACTCAGAGGATGTTTAGCTGTTTGCTGCTCATTTTCTGTAAAGGCTTGCAAACCTTTTTCTTTATATATTCTTTCAGATTCATCGGAGAATAATACGGCATCACCGTCAAAGGCTATACGCAGCTGCTTATGTTCAGATATTATGCCATTGTTTGACGGCAGTATTGTGGCAGCTGCAATACCAGCATCAAGTGCTTTTCTCACATCATTATGGCTGGTCGATAAAAACAAGTTTGCACCAAAGGTAGACACATAGCGATAAGGACTATTACCTGACGTAAATACTGCTCGGGTAATGTCGAGTTGATGATGTTGGATGGAGTTAAAAATACGTAAACCAGTATCAGCGCTATTACGCGAGAGTAAAATAATTTCAACTAATGGTTTATCAGCATCTTTATTGTTAAATGAGAGCAATTTTTTAACCAAATTATAAGCTGCGCCAGGCGTCAGTGGTACATCTTCATTTTCAACTTGGTATTGGCAATAAGCTTGCGTGCCCTGCTGTTCATATATTTCGTGACTTTCATCCAAATCGAATAAGGCTCGAGATGAGATCGCCACCACTAATTTTTTATCGCCCATTTATATTGCTCCGTCACGCTGTACTGCTTGGCCATCTTTACGCGCAACGCGCATAATCTGTTGCCAAACAGGTGAAGAGGGATTCATTTTAACTGTTGAAGATTGAATGTTGACCATATCATCAGCTAATGAAGATAACACGGAAACTTCATCAGGTTTACCTTTTGGAAACACAGAGTCAGCATTAAACACGACGCGACAAAAAATGGGAATATTGGGAGCAAGTACCATTAATGCTTGACGTGATGTTCGGATGTGGCGCAATGGGTTAGCAAACTTATAACTCCTACCGTTAGTAAGTTGTGTCCATTTATCAATCGTTTCACCACCATACAGATTACCACTCATAGGATAGGTTTCTATCAGCAACAAGCCTTGTTCGAGTAGTATGAGTTGCTCGATTTCGAGTAAACCGCCTATGCCATCAGGAATAATAATATGCTTGACCTCATCTTGAATGTAAGGTTTTAAAATCATCGCCATTTGTTCACTTTCTGACGATTTATTCTTGATCAAAATAAACCAAACAACAAAAATGACAATGATAAAAGCAACAATAAGCAAGATAGAAATATTTTGGGTCAAGTGATGTTCTTCTGTAAATTTTTATATGTTCAAATTATACGAGATTCATCTATTTGTTGTGCGTTATTTCACATAAATTATTAATTCTAGTTGATTTTACTTAGTCAAGAGTGATGCCACTATCACAGGATCTTCGTGAATAATAATTTCAACTTCTGTAAACAAGGAGGCCAAGTCGTGTTCTACTTGCTCAGCTATATTATGTGCAGCATATAGACTAAGTGATGAGTCCAACTCTAAATGAAACTGTATAAAAATCATTGTTCCAGAACGACGCGTCCTTAGATCGTGTAAACCTTGCGTTTCTGGATGTTGTAATGCGACATTACGAATTTTTTCTCTTTGCTCATCTGGTAATTCGTGATCCATCAATAAATCTATAGATTCCTTAACAATTTCCCAGGCACTGTATAAAATAAAAATTGCAATGCCTAATGCAAATACAGCATCAAAACCAGACCATCCGTAAAACGTCAATAATAAAGCAATAATAACACTAGCATTAACTAACAAATCCGTTTTGTAATGCAATCTATCAGCCTTAATCGCCGTCGAATTGGTATGTTTAATGACATATTGCTGGTAAGTTATTAAGGCCAATGTTGCCACCATAGAAAACACCATAACAGCAATACCAACTTCTATACCGGCAGTCATTTCTTGCGGATTAATCATGCGACTAATCGCTTGTAACAGTAATAATCCAGCTGAGCCTGCAATAAACATAGACTGGCCCATTCCCGCTAAAGCTTCAGCTTTACCGTGACCAAAACGATGTTCGTGATCTGCAGGCTGCAAAGCATGACGGACTGCAACCAAGTTAACTATAGATGCCAATACATCGAGGCTTGAATCAATTAGGGTCGCTAAAATACTGACAGAATCAGTAATAAACCACGCTGCTATTTTGATTACAATAAGCGTAAGGGCCGTAGTAACCGAAGCATACGTAGCCCATCTCATTAAGCGTGCAGCATTAGGGTGTTGAGTGCTTGTCATCTGTTCAATATATTGGCTTGCTATAAATAGCACAGTATAATTGCTAAAACTATTTAACAGCAAATAATTACAGGTAAAAACATGGCAGTCATCACAATACCAAGCGACAGTTTTAAGGATCAAAAGCCAGGAACATCAGGCCTTAGAAAGAAAGTTACTGTATTTCAGCAGCCACATTATTTGGAAAATTTTGTTCAGTCTACTTTTGATTCTTTGAATGATATTAAGGGAAAAACGCTGGTTGTAGGCGGAGATGGTCGCTTTTATAATAAACAAGCAATACAAATTATTTTGAAAATGGCAGCAGCTAATGGTTTTAAACGGGCTATTGTCGGACAAAATGGTTTATTATCTACGCCAGCCGCTTCCTGCGTCATTCGTAAATACAAAGCATTTGGCGGTATCATTTTATCTGCTAGTCACAATCCTGCTGGCCCGAATGGTGACTTTGGTATCAAATACAATGTTGGCAACGGCGGCCCTGCTCCCGAAAAGCTTACTGATGCCATCTTTGCCAATACCCAAACCATTAGCCAGTATCACATCTTGGATACGGATGATATAGATCTCAGCGAAGTGGGTAGCCAGTCATTTGCAGAAATGACTATCAATATAATTGATCCTGTAGAAGACTATGCTTTATTGATGGCTGAATTATTCGATTTTGACGCCATTGGTCAATTATTATCCAATGATGACTTCAGCATACGATTTGATGCTATGCACGCTGTTACGGGCCCCTATGCAATAGATATTCTCGAAAAACGTCTTGGGGCAGTCAAAGGCAGTGTTATTAATGGCATCCCACTAAGCGATTTTGGTGGTGGTCATCCTGATCCCAATCTTACCTATGCTGAGCAGTTAGTAACTGAAATGTTTAGTGATAATGCACCTACGATGGGGGCCGCTTCTGATGGTGATGGTGATCGCAACATGATATTAGGTGCTAACTTCTTTGTTACCCCATCTGATAGTTTGGCGGTGATGGCCGCTAATGCTGATTGTGTTCCCGCTTACAGCAAAGGCCTAACAGGTATTGCTCGCTCAATGCCTACAAGCCAAGCACCGGATCGCGTAGCAGAAAAATTAGGCATCGAATGCCATGAAACACCCACCGGCTGGAAATTTTTTGGTAACTTATTAGATGCTGATCGCGCTACCTTATGTGGTGAAGAAAGCTTCGGCACCGGTTCAAATCATATTCGCGAAAAAGACGGGCTATGGGCAGTACTTTATTGGCTTAATATATTGGCCGTGCGTAAACAATCAGTAGCCGATATTGTCAGCCAGCACTGGCAGGAATATGGCCGTAACTATTACACACGTCATGATTATGAAGCGATACCAAGTGACATCGCAAAACAACTGATGACGGATGTTGAAATTAAAATGCCAAAGTTATTAGGACAAATATTAGCGGGTCGTAAAGTCACTTATGCTGACAATTTCAGCTATACTGATCCGGTTGATAACAGCGTTTCTAGTCAGCAAGGGCTTCGTATAGGCTTTGAGGATGGTGCACGCATTATTCTGCGTTTATCGGGTACAGGAACTGAGGGAGCTACCTTACGGGTTTATATCGAATGTTATGAAAATAGGCTTGATAAACTACAACAAGAAACACAGGTGGCATTGAATGATCTAATTATCTTAACCGATGACTTAGCTGAAATCACCTTGCGTACTGCTAGAACTGAACCCACCGTCATTACCTAGGAGATAGTATAATGCAACCCCTTATTTTAGGTTCTAGTTCGCCCTTTCGCGCTGAAATTTTAACAAAGATTGGCTTAGATTTTATTACTGCATCACCTGATATAGATGAAAGCCCAAAGGCTGGTGAACAGCCAGATCAGCTAGTACAACGTTTATCAGAACAAAAAGCTTATAAAATCGCTGAGCATTATCCTAATGCCCTAATTATTGGTTCAGACCAAGTCGCTGTGTTAGATGGTGACGTTTTAGGTAAGCCTGGTAATCATGAAAACGCTGTACAACAATTGATGGCAGCATCCGGAAAAACGGTTCTATTTATGACAGGGTTAGCCCTACTTAATAGTCATAGTAAAACGATTCAATCTCTAGTTGAGCCTTTTGAAGTTACCTTCAAAAAGTTGTCTTTAACACAAATAAACTATTATCTTCGCAAAGAACAGCCTTATCAATGCGCGGGTAGTTTTAAGTCAGAGGCATTTGGTATCAGCTTATTTTCTAAACTAAATGGTGATGATCCAAACAGTCTCATAGGTTTACCATTGATTCGGCTGATTAGCCTACTTGAAGCTGAAGGCATTGACGTGCTTCAGCCGAATCAATAATAACCGTTAAACCTTATGGAATAGCGACTTCAGCTTCATTACCCATAATCTGAGCAGCTTGTGACTGCATAACTGCAGACATCAATTTACGAGTTGAGCGTTGGCGCACTGTTTTTATCATACCTTCACGAAGATCCATATTGACATCATTAACTGTTAAAATTTCAATTAAAGTATCTAAATGTGGCTCACAAGCCTCCAATGTTGCACCCGCGACATCTTCTGCTCTTACGTTCTCTAGGTGATATTCAGGTTTATCTTGCATCATGCATTTATTATATTCCATCATAGAAGCATACATTTCTTGTTGTGCTTCTTCTGACATATCTGCCGGCGTAATCATGCTGACACTATCAGAAGCTTCAGTCATCACTTCTTTTGCGACGACTTCATTATCAGCAGCTGCTTCAGTTTCTTCTACTGCTGCCATGTTTTCTTCAACAGCTACGGTCTCAACATTTTCTGCTGGTTTGTTGATAAAGTTATATCCTGCTATTCCAGCAAGTACTAGCAGTATGATTAAAAAAAGGCTTTTCATTTTCTCTCCAAATTATAGGTATAAGCGACATATAGCTTATTCACCTGTGCGGTATCAAAAAATTAAAATCATTACTACACAGACTAGATACTATACACTTCAATTTTTATTTCAGCATGTATTCATCTTCAAGGTAAATCAAGCTAGCAATGGTATTAGTTAAATTTCAATAGATTAAAACTGGAAGTTATATAGAATGTCGGACATTAAAAAAAACATTTCACGCATTGATGAGATACATCAGTGGTTAAAAACTATTTTTCCATCAACAAATTATGTGATGGAAGCGGCATCAAACGATGCTAGTTTTAGACGTTATTTTCGAATAACAGAGCAAGCCAATACATTGATCCTTATGGATGCCCCCCCAGCACAAGAAGATATTGACAGCTTTATAGATATTGGTATATTTTTACATGAGCAAGGCATTCATGTCCCTAAAATTTATGCGCGAAACACCACATTGGGATTTTTACTGCTGTCTGATTTTGGTCACCAGTCCTATCTTGACCAACTCAATGAGCACTCTGCTGATACTTTATATAAAGCAGCCATCGATAGTCTAATTAAGATGCAACTGTGCTCAACACAAGGTATTAATATTCCTCTTTATAACAAGGCTTTATTACAGCAAGAAATGACTATGTTTCCAGACTGGTTTCTTGATAAACATCTCAATATTGAGCCACCTGCCTTTTTGACAGCCACATTTGATGACCTAACGACTAGTGCATTAGCACAACCACAAGTGTTTGTTCACCGTGATTACCATTCAAGAAATCTAATGCATACCACCAATAATTCACCGGGGATTATTGACTTTCAAGATGCCGTAATCGGAGGGATAACTTATGATTTAGTGTCATTATTACGTGATTGTTATATCGCTTGGCCAGACCAAAAAATAAATCATTGGCTCGAATATTATTTTACTTCCGCCCAATTACAAGGATTATTGGCCGACGTTTCGATAGAACAATTTAGACAATGGTTTGATTGGATGGGTTTGCAGCGGCATATTAAAATACTAGGGATTTTTTGTAGACTAAATTACCGTGATAACAAGGCTAACTATATGAATGATCTTCCACTTACATTACAGTATATCCGTAAAATAAGTGCTCAATACCCTGAATTTTCTGAGTTAAATCATTTTTTACAACAACAGCCAAAAATAGTAGCCATTTAATGAAAGCAATGATTCTAGCAGCAGGTCGAGGTCAGCGTTTACGACCTTATACTGACACAACACCCAAGCCCTTATTAAAGGTTGGTCAGTTTTGTCTTATCGAATATATTATTCAAGCATTAGTAAAAGCAGGAATTGTAGAAATCATCATTAATACGGCACACTTAGCTGACCAATTTTCTACTATTTTAGGTGATGGCCAACAATATGGGTGCAATATCATTTATTCTCCTGAACAAGAAGGAGCGCTAGAGACCGCTGGCGGTATTATTAATGCATTACCTCTACTTGGAAATGAGCCTTTTATTATTGTTAATGGTGACATCTGGACAGATTATGACTATAAAGCTTTGTTAGATAATCCACTTCATTCTGATAGGCTATGTCACCTAGTCATGATTGCCAACCCAGCTCATAATCCTCATGGAGATTTTGCACTAAGCTCAGCGATATTATCGCAAAACGGTGCAACTAAATATACCTATAGTGGCATAGGTATTTATCATCCAGTACTATTTGAAGGTTTGGAAATTCAGCGCTTGGCCTTAAAGCCAATTTTATTGAAGGCAATGACTAAGCAACAAATAAGTGGTGAGCTCTATCTAGGTACATGGTCAGATATTGGAACTGTAGAGCGGCTAGAATCCTTAGCTACATACTTAGAATAGTGACTAGAGTATC